>MDSV01141058.1_pt1 | contig 48271 bp, 70 predicted proteins | sample 810851 | NCBI WGS metagenome assembly MDSV01 (sample SAMN05326640, study PRJNA326480) | marine metagenome | isolation source: seawater | place: Atlantic Ocean: North East | collected 2012
AATGTATCATTACTTTGCGGTATTTACTTTGCAGTTTAATTTTCTCTCGCATGAGCGGTGTTAGAAGGTTTCATATTTCTTAACTTCAATATCGTCTTCTGTTTCGATTGCCTCGACTATGTGTTGTATTCTAATGTAAACTTTGAACCCACAGCCAGCATTACAGAAATAGTGGTAATATTGGAATGGTTCTTCCATATCAACTTCAATTATACCGCCATCATCATCTTCTTCTCGATTACATTGAGGGCAATATGCACCATCTAAACTTCCATCGTCAGTATCTCCTACTTCGATTTTCATGAGCGGATTTCAAAGATTCTTCAATTTCCATATCTTTGTTGTCATCTTCTTACCACCAGTAAATGAAGTGTAGTGATCTTCCGCTACTTCTTCAATATCTGTGTGTCGTGTAAGGATTTGTCCAACTGCATTTATTGAAGCTCCCCACTTTGTCGAGTTGTTTACGTGTTCATACACAGTTCGTGTACTTGCTTCGCCATTTTCTCTCAAGAACTTCAATATTGTCTGTGTTAGTTGCTTTCTAACCATGAGCGATTATTCAATCCAAAATGTTCGTATTCCTACCCTGGAATTCTTCGGAACATTAGTCGGTTTGAATCGAACTCTTACAAGAGTCACAAAGCTTGGCTTTGGCCTCTTTAGGTGAGCGTTTCCTAATTTGAATTTCTCAACTCGTTCCATAATATCGACTTCCCACTTCTTGTATTGCTGCAGTAGTGGGTGATCGTTTCGGAACAGTTTGTGCTTTCGTAAGACAGTCACGGAAATTTTATCTCCGTGTTTCAGTCCTTTAATCGGTTTTCTGTCTCGCATGAGCGGTTGTCTATGCATAGGCATTTGATATTTTCTCGGAATGTTCATCCGATGGTCCACGATATTCAGAATACTCTGTTAGCCATTCATCATCTGAATGGACACATTCATATTTTATTCGGGTTCCATCGGCCATTTCTTCTTCAAATGTGTCTGTGATTGGTCCATAGCTACTCATCCCAATAAGAATTACCTCATCTTCATTAAATGCTTTTGACCTAGCAAATGCAAACCATTCACCGTTTGCTTGATTGACTCTCATGATTTCAACAATATCCCAATTTGAGAAATGCTCGAAACCAATTTCAGCAATAACTTTTGCATCTTTTTGTCCATGCATAGTCCTTGGCATTCGAAGGTCAGCCCAACCAACCACCATTTCGTGATTGTCATGCTTTTTGCAGACTGGTCCTATCCCTTCATCAATAGAATCAGGATCAGTTAATCGTCTGCCGCACCTTCGACATTTCCTACCTTCAAGTCTTTCTTGTAGTAGTGTTGTCAAGTCCATGAGCGTGTTTGCAAGTTCGTAAGAACGCAAAAAGAAGGCTCCAGCTACCATGTAGCCAGAGCCTTCAGTTTAATTTTGTTTTATGAGCGGTGTCAGTAATCGTAATTTTCGATTATTTTATGCGCCTTGATTGCATTAACCCCAATGAAATGAGGATTTTGGCTATCATGGGCTTCGATTGACTTAATCAATAGAGCTAACAATTTATTTTGGTCTTTCTGTAAAGAACATTGTCGCCTCATCAAAGCTATTTTGTTCTCATCTCGTACAACAGAACTTCTTGTTCCATCGTTTCTGCTGTTTTGCACGATTTCAGACGCTTTTTCAATTATTGCCCAATCTATCTCTTCTCCCACTTCTTCAAGTGCTTTCTCAATCAATGTTTCTGATTGCATGAGCGATCTTCAGAACATTCCCTGTTCGTGCATTTTAATCAATGCAGTCATCACATCGGGGTTCACGCCACCTTCAGCAAATACTGTGAAATACAATCTCCAGCGAGTGCGAGTAGGGGCGTGATACAAAATGCACGAAGTCATATTCTCCATGTCCGTTTGATAGAACAGGGTTGTGTCATGACCGAATGATTTAATCATCGAATATCGGTCATGATGATGGGGTCTTACCCCATCAGGAACCGTGTCAATGTATTCAAATCGGTATGGGCACGTTATTTTGGATTCGTTATCTTCCATGAGCGGATTTCAAGCATAGTCAAGAAGTGCTTCCCACGCTTCGAGTGCATCTTGCTTGTCGCTTCCGTCTAAGACGGCTTGTGTGCCATCTCTTGTTTGCCAACCGAGATATATTGTACCATCGGAGTCAAACTCTTCTATTTGTTCCAGTACGAATTCAGCAGCATCACGTTTTTCGTGCTTACTTCCGTACATTATATCGTTCATAACTCTCTCGTATCTCTTCGTGGTGCTATACACCTCAACATGACCCGAAAACGGGTCGATTCTAAACGGGCTATGTGCCATGTGAGCGATTCATTGAGATTGTTGAATCCATTGAGCCTTCATGAGACCCGTTGGATCAAAGTCCATGCGGAATCCTTTGAACCCGCATCCCTTGTCTAAACAGAACCCATCTTCTAGTGGGTCTGCTTGTGGAGGGGCATAAGGGTCGTCATCCCATACTGGAATGTGAAGGTGATGACCTCCACATTCAGGGCATTCCAATCTCGGTGCGTGTTTTGTAATTAATACCATTCGCATGAGCGGTGTTTTAGTTCCACATTCCGTGGCACTTCAAGTACGACTCGAACTTGTCGCATGGACCCCAAGACCAGGGAATTCCGCCCACAGTCGTACAACCGTCAAACGAATATTCACGTTTGGTATTCGGGTCATGCCATGTTCCAGTTGCTACTGTTTCAATTATATCTTGAGTAATCTCAATAATTGGATTGTTTAGTGGGTTTGTGTATCGAGTTTGGAAATATGTTTTTCCATCTTCATTCCACACTTTCGCATATCCAGTTACAGATTCTCTGATTTCTCCTAAGATTTCTTTTTGTCGTATTTCTGACATTGAGCGGCATTAAGCAAGTTTTTCTTTTCTTTTCAGATTTTGTTGCCGTTCTAGTTGCTCATAGTATCGATCCTTGTCTGTCATACCATCAGCATTATCGGCTATTCTTTGGTTTTTTTCTTGTGTCCAAGATTTATGAAGTTCTAGTAACTCCATCATTTTCCATTCTTGCTCTTCAGCTTTGGCTTCGTTTCTGCGCCTTTGTCGTTCCTCTTTCTTTACCCAAGCTCGAGGCGACCAACGGCTTTTTCCTTTAGAACCCATTTTGAGCGGTTTGCTTCTCTTCTTATTCTAAGAATAAATTCACCGACTACCTCTTTTATTCCATTTTCCAATGCATATTCATCAATGCAATTCCAAGAATAGTAAGGGTCGTCTGCAAGAACATCTTCGCGCATTTCTTCCTTCCATAACAAGTCTAGAAGTTTTTGTTCGAGTTCTCTTATCATTTGGATCATTTCTAACCAATTGACTTTCATTATGTTTGGATTTTTCTTTACCATGAGCGATGTTAAACATCAATTTGCCTTGTGTCATCGACCCAGCGTGATCTCATCTGTTCTATACTCTGTAAAGGAACTCCATGTGTGTTTCGCTTTGCAAGCTCTTCATTCGTGAGTCCTTTAGGTGTAATGTGTATGATTTCCACTTCGTAGTCGAATAGTTTGGCTAGTTTGATGTAATTCTCATATTCCCACGGTTGGGTGTTGGTATTATCCACTATGATGTTTCGGCCTTCGCCTATTCCATCTATGAATTTACCCCAGCACCATTGGTGGGCCATAGGAACTTTGTAGCCGACAAATTCGTATTGTCCTTGTTCATTGACGAAATAATCGTCTGCTGAACATACAATCCATCGTTCTTCAGCTTTGGCTACGCCAATCGTCATCATAACGTAGGTCGATTTGCCAACTCCACTTAGTCCTCGTATAATTTTTACAGTCTTTTTTGACATTGAGCGATTTAATCTAGCGGGTGTTCAGCATTGCTGTTCAATACCCACTTTAATGTCTTCACCACACCACGAAGAGCATTGTAGTTTCGCACCGCTTCCCTAAATTCAGGCATTAGTATTGCCTTCTTGCCATGTAGGCGATTTAGTTTGTCTAGTGCGACTTTCCATTCATCTCTTCGATCTATTGCTTCAAGATATTCATTTTGAATTTCATCCCAGCATCTATCGTAAGTGTGGCTTGTTAGTTGAATTGTCATCATTTGAGCGGCCATCAATAGTCTAGATAAAGGTAATCTTCGTAAGAGATTACTCCATCCAGAATAAGTTGATTCCAATAATCATCATCATTCATGATGGTGGCTTCCTCCCTAAGAACAGCATTTAGCTGTTGCTCAGGCGTTCCTAGTGGGTCGCAATCATGCGCCCAATCCATAGAATCGAGCCAATTGTCAAACTCATCGTCTGTCCAATTGTGGAAGTCTAGTTGAGGTTCAACACCTAACTTGATTGTCACTTCCACGCTCTCTTCATCATTATTTACAGTTTGTACCTGCATGAGCGGTTTTCACCTAATTTGTCCAGGACGAGTGATGGTAATTGATACCACTACTCCATGCCGTGAACTGGTCGATAACCATTACCTTGTCTGCTGGGGGTGTGCCCCTGCCAGCAGTTTCAGCAGTTGGTTTCGCCATAACAACTGGATAGCCGAATGCTTCTGCAGCAATCTTGCTTCCAAGGAAAAGTAGGTTCTTTTCCTCGATTAAGCTTGCTACAAATGAAACATCTTCAGTTTTTGGTTCCAGTGTGCTAGAAAGCAACTTAACTCCAAGCTGAGTTATGCTCATAGCATCTGTACCAAAAACACCTTCTTTGAATTCAGCATTCAAAGTCCTACCGCATGGCGGCACGACGGTTCCATCCTCGAATGTAAATGGGTGTGGTGAGGTATTGATAACCTTCACACCGTTACTCAATTTTACAATCTTGTCTTTCATATTAATTTCTTCTTTCATATTTTTCATCTCCTTGAGTGATCATAAATGCAAATCAGCCCCCAATCACAGCGTATTTGTGATTGGGGGCTTACTTAATCTTACGATTAGTTATTGATTTGCTGCTTATTGAGCGGTCAACTAACGCATCCACGTTAGTTTTCCAAGATAATTCGTTTGCTGTCGAGTCAATATTGCTACAAGGCCGCAAATAAATGCGGTGGTTCCTCGTAAGATGATGCAATATTTACACGCCAAACTACCTGTAATTAAACTGGTTCGTTGGCTAATGACAGGGAAGGAGCATGACTGCTCAACTTCCTTTCGTTTCAAATCATCTTGATCGTGGGTCTTTCTGATCTCTCATCAGACCCTTGCTTCAGGTCGCTAAACCTTCAGCGGTAGTAATTTACTGAGCGGCTTACTTATCAGCCACGACTGGCTTCTCCGACTTAAAGCCGAAGCGCCCTTCTGTGATTGTGATAGTACAACCTTGGGTGCTACGTGCAATACCCAAAGCGACCTCGCCAAGATTAGGCGTGCCATGTCCTTTGTTCATGCTAGCTTCAGCACGAAGGTTTTCAAGCTCCGTGATTGTTGCGTTCATGTTGTTGCAGTTAGCTTCCAAGTTTTTGCCAGAATTAGGATTTTTCTTACGCATCTTTAGGACACGCTTCATCTTGGATGAAACGCTTGCCTTGAGAGCGCCTATCATTAAGCATAGTAGGGTATAACCCTCTGTTGCTACGATTTCCTCTTTCTGGTCTGTGTTTTTCTCTTCAATATTTTGTTTAATTTCCATTTGCATGTTAATTTCTCCTTGAGCGATTCTCTTTCTTTGCTGGGGGGGCACGAAGGCCCCCCCCATTCGAAAGTTGTAATCAGTTTCAACGCCTTCGTGGTGTTCCACGACGAGCCTGAGCGAGCCGAGCCTTGCGGCTTCGACCTCTCTTTGGTCTGTCAGTTGGATCCTTACGAGACTCAGATGAGTTTACCTGTTGCTTGGTCGTTGTGACAACCAAGTTAGGATAACCGTCTTGCATCTCCACATCGATGTAGTAGCCTCTAATATCGGCATTTACATTGAGTCCGAAGTGTGCGCTCCATGATGAGCCTTTAGCGGGCATCATCACAGTCGGTATTTTCGCATCCGATAGCATCTTTGAAGCTGACTTCTCATCTGCATCTCGGGAGCCTTTGGCTCGACCTGTATGCAGCCAAGAAGGACTCATGCCTAAACTGATTTTCTTACCTGGGCCTTGAACCCCTGCAAGATAATTCAGCCAGCCTAGTCCAGCATAGCCTTCATAGATGACTTTCCCATCGTGAACCTTTGGCTCTCCGCCATTGGTGTGAAATGGGATTGTGCGTAGTAGTACCGAAGCGTTAAGGTAGCAGCAGAACTGCTCCATTACTTCTTTCTTTGGATTGCGTGCAAGACGCTGGAACTCAGCTGAATCTGGTGGATTGTAAAAGATTTCACGGCCTTTGATATCAGATAATCCCTGATTGACCGAGAATTGTAGTTGAAAGTCCAGCATAAACTGTTCGTAACTCTCAAGATATCCACCTTTCTTTAGCATCTCAAGACCAGCAATGACTTCTTCAGTTGCAGCCCCTATTGGGTGTGCTGCAATAAATTGTCCTGGTTGGCCGTGAACACGCTTGAAGGTCATAGCTCCCAAAGAAGCAACTTGAATGGTCTTGCCATTACCAAGTTTCTTTGCTTCAAGGGTAACTGTGTCAAGGCTCTCTTTGACCTTGACAACTCCATTTGTGTATGTTTCCATATTCATTTTCATATTCATTATTTCTTCCATTTTTATTTCTCCTAGCTTTCGCTGAGTGGTTTTTTTGCTGATCCATCTCGTTTCTCGACTATCCAGCATTCCGTGTCTGCCCCGCAAGGGGTTCCCCCCCGCAAGGGGGAGTCTGTTTGGAAACCTCTGCAGAAGTCTCTGCAGATTTAGCCCGATGCCTTCAATGGCTTCGTTATGAGCGGCTCCCTCGGGCTTTGCCTTCATTGGGAGTCACCGACCTGCCTAACGCATAGACAGGAATAGGGCGTTTCCAACCCTATCGGTGATTAAACCTGAATGCACCTGACAATCTGCATCTGCCCCGTTAGGGCCACAGATACAGATTTCTTGGGCAACTATTGTGTCAGTCGCCACTTCGTCAGCCAGCCACGCTGGTAGTGAATTAGGTCCGTGATCCATTTCGTATAACTCAACAAAGAGTTTTACCCATAGATCTTCTGAATGTACTGTTGTGTTCAAGACATTCCAGTGGCCTAAGACAGTCGTTATTACTTCTGGCTCAAAGGCTCTGATTATCTTGCTAGGAAGTGTTAGTTCCTTGTTTTCAGTCTTTTGTTCTTCATTCTTTTCAATTAGCATATTTGTATTCATATTAATTCCTCGAGTGGTTTTATGCCCTGTTGTCTTTCGTTAGGGGATCGCATAAGTGACACACAAATACGGTGCGGGTACTGGAAAACTGCTTCTGCAGCTAGACATGACTATCAGAGGTCTAATTCCCCGCCCTTCTCTTATGAGCAGTTTCAAATCAAACACGGCTCTTTGACTTCTGCTTTCTCTTAGCAGGCCAAAGACCGTATCGTTCGAAGACACCTTTGCAAGTGGTGAATGCACCATGCTCGAAAGCCCTGCGTGCGGTTCTATACACACGCTGCGGTACACCTCGCTTCAACTTGCCCCAAAGTTCGGTATCAACCCGTACTTCGATATCCTTGCCTTGCTCATCATCATATACTGTTTTGACAGTACGAAGTTGATGTACCCATTTTGGGTGCGGCATACTGTGAGCATTACACTCACATAATAGGACTGGCTTCTTGTTGCGTTTCTTGCTTCTAGTCTTCTTGTTAATGTTCTTCTGTGACATTGAGCGATTTTTTTGTGATAGTGCTTTGCAAAACTTATTCAGTTTTTGCACAAGCGATCATTACACGTGTTTCTATTTCACGAATAGTTTTGTACAATACTTTAATTTGGTCTTGTATTAGTTCGTAGTCTTTTACAAGATTAATTTTAGATGTTTGCGTTGCTTCTGACCGAGATAGTTCTTGGTGAAGTCTTGCATACTTTTTGTCCAACTTTGAAGTTAGATTGCTTAGTATGTGTTGCCATTCGTAATTTTTCACGTTTTGTTTGTTTAGAGTTTTTTTCATATTGATTTCTCCTTGAGTGGTTAAACTCTCTCATGTCTCTGCCTTCCTGATTCATGAGATTTGTCCGTTTCCCAAACTTCCCTAAACTTAGTGACGCCAACTAAGTCATTTTAGGCTATTACCGTAGGCCGACCTTTACACCAGCCGCCACCTACTCGATTGCTTTTTGTTGCAATAAGTTGTTCCATTACTCATTTCAATGGTGGGGGGTTACTCCCCGTATTCTTGGGTTTCACCTTGAACAATTCACCTTTTAGCGTCAATAGGGCCTTTACGGCCAGTTTTTGTGTTAATTGTTGTTTTCTTCATGAGTGGTTTGGTCCTCTCCGCAATTTTGGAGCTATCCATCTTCTGTTTGCCATTTGAGGGCGCACCTCGGCTTTAGGAATATTTCACTTCTTCATGAGTGGTTCTCTTTCTCTTCATTTACATAGGCCATAGGGGCCTATGGGCGTGTTGTATGAGGGGTGCTTGTGTTTTTCTCCTGTCCAAGCTTTAGCCCTTTTTGTTCTTAAATTATTATCAAGTGAAGGTCAGCTTCAGTAACTCGTTATCTTAACGAAAATCTTACCTGGTGCGGTCTCCATAACTTTGTGATATTCTATTGGTATTTCGCCCTGCGACCATAAATTAGTCGTTTCTAGGGTTTTTCCAATCAAGTTTGGATGATTTGCTTCACAGTCTGTAACTGTAATTGTATGTCTTCTTCCGTAAAGGCCTTTCATTGATTCTGGATGATCTTCTGATTGGACATTGTAATGCCACCATTTTCCGTCATCTCTTATTTTGATAAGACCTGGTTTTCCTGATTGTTGTAGCCAATAATTGCATTTGGAGCAAAGCGACCAGTCTGTTGTGGTTCGATGCATAGTATCTAATGCACCAACCATACCTCTGTCAAAGCTTCCATATCTCATAGCTGTTTCTTCACAAAATGTCTTGCGACATTTTTCTCTTTCTTTCTTTTCTAACAATGTGTTGTTCATCTTGTTATTCTCCTAGCTTTCGCTGAGTGGTTGAGTGGCAACGGTATTTCGCAACCGTTGGTGATACTTACTGCCCATGAGTCTCTCCCTAATTGGGTTGTAGGCGTGCTGTAACGCCTCGTTGTTCGTCTTTCGACTACTCTCATGGTACTCAAGCTTGGAATCGAACCAAGAACTACGGCTTATGAGGCCGTCGTGTTACCATTACACCACCTGAGTAAGTATGTTTTTTTTGTTGAGTGATTTTATTTTTTGAGTGATACATGATTTTCTAGTGTCCAAATTCCTCGAAGTTCCTCGTTCTGCATAAGCAGCAACGTGTACAAGCGGTAGCATAGTCAAAGACTTTAGCTACTCGTACCCCAAGTTCTGTTCCTTAGCAAAGCTAAGGCTCGTACATTTCTAACAACGGTGTCCTTCAGGGGAGTTGACCCCTGTCGGTAATGCCTCTTTCGATATTTTCCGTTCTCTATGCACACATTCATGTTTCAGGCATATTCTTCTCCATCGATTGCCTTTCGACGAAGATTTCCTATTTTCTATCCTTTCGGAGTGATTTGAGCCATTCTAGCAACCAGCCAGAACTTAGCAGCTCTCATCTATTGGGATCTCTTAGATTGAGACTCCCGTTTCAATAGTCGTATTGATGGGGGCATCCTGGCAAGCCAGGGGCTTTATGCCCGATTCCATCTCATAATTACTTGGAGGCCAGTTTATCCACGCATCCCCCCTAGATTCTATCCTAGGCTTCGCATGGCTGACCGTGTAGGGCCTTAGCCCAACCAAGTCGAGGGTATTACCCCTCTTCATTCCTTTAGGCCACAGGGGCCTATTGGCATGAGTGATAAGTATGGTATGTATTTACCACTACCGCTGGTTTAGGCCAGCGGTGTATATGAACCAGGCACGTAAATGCCTGGTGATTCCCTTCCTTCCACGGATTCAAGATCCACCTTGAGCTGTTGGTGCTAAACAACAGCAGCTTCTCTCGAACCACTACCCTTCTTCATTCAATTAGGCCGTAGGGGCCTATTGGCAGGTGCAGGTATGGTATAGGTTTTGGTTCTGCATTGGTCTTGGCCGTAGGAGTATATGAATAAGACACGATAAGTGCCTTTTCGAATAGCTCCTGGCCTTCGCCTCTCCAGATAGCTGATCCAATCAACAAATATCATACAACAAGTATGGTATGCGTTTTGGTTCTGCATTGGTCTTGGCCGTAGGAGTATAAATCAAAGACCCCATATCGGGCCTAAAGATAGCTCCTGTACCAAGATCTAAACCAACAACGCAGACCTGGCTTACTGTGAGTAGTAAGTATGGTATGTGTTTTGGTTCTGCATTGGTTGTGGCCGTAGGAGTATAAATCTATGACCCCATAACGGAGTCAAAGATAGCTCCTGAATAGATGATCTAATCACCCTATCCACAGCCACGCAAACATACTGCAACAAGTACGGTATGTGTTTTGGTTCTGCGTTGGTTTCGGCCATCGGAGGGTATAACATAGACCCCTACATGGGCTATGCATGGTCGAAGGCTCACATTCTGAAGCTTACGTGGACAAATTCGAAGGAATGGCTTGCCCTAGATGGGAGCAGCCTAGTGGTTGTGCTATTCGATTACTTCGTGAAGGTAAGGCTGAAGGAGTTTCTGCTAATACCAGCGCAGACAATGTAACTGAATGGGATGGTAACGCATCAACATTTCAGCTAACTTGTAATGTCTGTGGATTAACGGTGGCTAACGATCCATACGAGCGTAGCAACATCGATAGCATTGATTCTGAAACAGGAGTTGCAGAAATGACAGGCGGAGTATTGTCAAAAACAGGAGCAAGGAGAGGTCGTGAAGATGCAATTAATAGAATCGACCAGTTGTGTGAAAAGCTTGGCTTTGGTTCGGATATTAACATTCTAGCGGTCAATTTATTCAGGGCTATGTATCAAGCAGGGGTGGCAAAAGGCGGAAGAGGTTTCAAAACATTGGAGGTAATTGCTGTGCAAACTGCAGCAACTAATTTTAGTCGCTCGATATCACTTGCTGAAGTGATTGATTCACATAGAACATGGACAACATCATCAGGCCAAACTAAACCTGTGGGCGAAATAAGTTTGAAATCAGCAAATAGATTACAACAAAAGATGTATCGGCAAGAAGTAATCCCTAGACCTAAGCTATCTGCTACTTCCTTGATTCGTGCTAACAAATTCGTCAATGACTACTTGAACGCTGAAATCATTGAGAGGGCGCATAGATATACCCAGTTGCAGGTTGATGGCCGCCCTGAAGCTATTGCTGCAGGTGCATTGTATCTTGCATCTTTAGATCTTAACCGACCACAGTATGAAGTTGTAGGAAGATTAAGTCAAGCAACCCTAGCAAGGGCATTCTCAATTAGCACCACTACTGTAAGGCGAGTTGTCAAGCGTATGCGAATAGCAAGTGGCGTTAGGACTAATCCAGGTCATACCAGCTCTAGGCCAAAGTTCCTTGACGGTGGAGAAGTAAGGTTGCTTAGAGACTTGCGGAAGACAACCCTTTGAAATGCCTCTTACGCATCATGTGGTTAATGTAATGGATATCTCTTCTTTCATACAGACCATGTGAATTGACTGGAGCTTGCCAACAAGCATAACGGATATTCTTTGTATCGCTATCAACAATTTCCATCATAACTTCTGGAGTAAAGCCGTAAAGTTCCATAATTTCATCTAATGAAATTTCATCATCTGGAATCAAACGCCATTGAGTTTGTCTTCGCCCTTCGGATTTACTGAAGACACCAGGGTAAGATGACAAAACCCCAACAACTGTTGCCTTCTTTCCTCCAATAGCATCGAATATTGCCTCGAAGGGCAATTCTTCGGCTTCTTTGTTCTCAAAGACCTTAATGATCTTGGGGGCTAATCTCGACTTCACTTTCCTGGGCATTATTATCTTCACCTTCATTTATACCTTCAATGAGTCTCCAGATGATATCATCAAAAGTTTCACCTCTAAATCCAATTTGATTTAGAGCCGTATGTGTACGATTCTTAATCGTGATGTGTTTCAACGGGCTTCCATCCTTCGCCTCTTTCGGCATGAAAACGCTCACTTGTGTTAGCCGTATAAACAAAACCCCCACTTTGAGCCATAAGGTGTCAAATTGACTCATTTGCACCCATTCTCACCCACACAATTAAAAGGCTTCACTAAAGGCACGTTGTTCATGAGCAAACCTTATGAAAGAATCCTCTCTGCCCTTCGGGAACTTGAGGCAGAAGATTTAGACCTTCCAGAAGATGAGAAATATTTGGACAATGCGCTAATCATTGCAGACGATATGAGAAAGTTCGTTGCAAACAAAACAACATTTGATCCTGAATTGATTGCAGTATTATTGATTCAATTACAGGATCAAGAAATGCAGAATGCTAAAGTTTCAGAAGCTACTACTATTTCGGGCTACGCTTAAACGGCTTCGACAACTGAGACTAAATATGCGAGTAGGGTATTTACTGCTTGGCGATTCTCCGTTCCTTAATACTGGGTATGCTAACCAGTTAAGACTAGTTGCCAAGTGCTTGAAGAAAGAAGGCCGTGTGGTTGCTTTTGCCGCTGCTTACGGTTTTGCAGAAGCACAGGGAAAAATTGAGTTAGAATTAGAACCCGATATGAGTTGGGCCACCTTTACAGTTTATCCACATGACAAGATGCCAGGTAATCTCAATCAAGCAACTTTGCAAAAACACATAGAAGATTTTAGGCGTACAAACGCATTAGACGAAGTTATTGTACTAGGCTTAGGCAACACATGGAATTACGCAAAGGTGTTATCCCAGCACCCATATTCAGCATTGTGGGCACCTATTGATGGACACGGCATAGAAGCACCTGCATTACAAGCATACAATGGAATTTGGAAAACTATTGCTATGTCTAAATTCGGAGCTAACCAAATGAATGAGTTTGGAATCTTACCCAATGAGATATTCCCGCACATGATCGAAGTTGAGCCTTGCTCTAAATCCTTCGCACGACAAAAACTTGGACTGCCCCATGATTACTTTATCGTGGGCTACTTTGGCGACGGAAGCCCACGCAAATGCCCTAGAGAGAACATATATGCCTTCGGAGCATTCTGCAGGTCAAATCCTAGTGTCAAAGCTTTGCTATATGTCAAAACTAAACTGAATCACCCGCAGGGAATGGAATTGAAATCCATAATCAAAGAAGCACAAGCTAACTTTGGGGAATTCAACGTAAAGTTTGTTGACGACCACGATAATTTGTTAGGTTTGTCAAACAAATCTATGGGTGAAGCCTTGAGCGCAATGGACGTGATGCTTCATGCTTCACAACAGGAAGGATTTGGAATATTTCAAATTGAGGCTCAAGCCTGCGGAGTTCCAGTAATTAGTACAAACTTTGGGCCAATGCCCGAACTGAATTCGGATCTAAACCTGTGCGTGCCTTCAAATCGAGATGTTGTAAATCCAGGGGGCGTTATTGTCAAAGCTCCAGATTGGGAGCAAATCGTACTACGGCTGAACGGTTTGTACCAAGAATCATCTAGAGATGGAGTTGCAATAGCTGATCGTCAGCAAGAATGTAAAAGATTCGCTAACAAATATTCGGTTTCAGAAATATGGCCTGATGTATGGAATACTTTCCAAGAATGGGAAGAGGAAGTCGCATTCGAGCAAACACCTGTTTTGCTAGAGCCTACTGATTGTGAACACGTAGTTCTGGTTTCAACCTACGATGTAAAGTGCGGTATTGCAACTTACACAAGGATGCTTGCTGAACAAATTTCTGGACCAAAAACTAAAGTCAGCATATTGGCTGAGTCGGAATCTCCCTTTGAATTAAGCATCGATAAAATCCATACACACGATGATGAAACTATTGATGTTTACCGATGTTGGCATAGGAGGAATCCTGATGCTACTGCAATACTAGAGGTCATTGAGGAAATCAAACCTGATGTATTGCACATACAGCACGAATGGCAGCTATTCCCTTCGACCAACCCCGTTTTACCGAATCTCGGCATGATGACTTGTAGGAAGGTTATGACAATCCACACGCCAGACCCGCCTGGTTTGGAGAGATTGCACGCTCAAGTATCGCTCTTTGTCGATGTATTCATTACACATTGGCGGGAGACAAGTCAAAACATACCTTTGTATTGCCCTTATGGATTCCCACATTCGGCTATTCAAACAATTAAACATGGGATAAGAGATCCTAAAACTCATCCAAGAGATGACGCACACTATTTAGCTAAACAAGAAATCGGTATTCCAACTAAGGTGCCATTATTTTTCACATTCGGATTTACAAGCACCGCTAAAGGAACAAAAGAACTGCTACAAGCCGCTGCTGCAGCAAGTTCTGATGACGAGTGCCCACATTTCGAGTTGATTGTTTCCGCTGCTGCTCATCCAGAATGGGCACACGATACTGCCATTCAGTCATACTTAGCGGAGTGTAAGGATATTGCAGACCAGTATGACAATATACACTTGATAGGATATCTTGAGGAAGATGAAATAGACAAATATGCTAATGCTTGCGATTATTTGATTTTCCCATATAGATTGCCTATGCAGGTTAATTCTGCTAGTGGTGCCGCTCGGAGAGTTCTTGGATATTGCAAACCTGTGATAGTGACTGATGAAGGTCGGTTACGAGATTTAGCAGGCGGAGTTCATGGATGGAAAGTTGGGCAATATGATACAAATGCTATGGTTCAAGCGATCAAGTCTGCAGCATCTATGAATTTACATGGGAAACATTACAATGACTTTTCTATCGCATTGGAACAATTAAGATACGAGGATAGTTGGGAATCTGCTGGATTCCAACATCTAATTCTGTACGAGAGGCTTTGTCGGCTTCATTCAACATTCTGGAGGCGACCATATAACATAGGCAAGTTAGGGTGGAACAAGCCGTGGGGCCAATGCCCCGAGTTTTTATCATTCTTTGAAGATGATTTACCAGGTCGCCCGCTTTATCGTTTTGAAACGCCTGCGGTTGAAATGAATAATACCGTGGAAGTTCTCGATTACAAAGTTGTTTTAGGTGGTGAAGAGGAATGACGATTGTTCTAAGTGTAATCTGTTGTACTGCTAGAGAAAATCCAGGGCTATCTGCTTTGGTAAAGAGTTTAGAAGGCCAGAGTTTAGCAAAGGAACGGTTTGAATTGGTGTACTGTGATAAGTTTGGGAGAAAAGAGCTGAAGAAAATATTAGCTGATTCCGCATTGAATTATCAATTCCTAGAAGAGAAAGATACTGGTAAGATCGGACAAACAATCTCATCTGCACGTAATCAAGCAGTTGAGGCTGCACGTGGAAGTTATATCGTCAATGTTGATGATTTGATTACATTCTATCCAGATACTCTGGTGCAACACATGGAAGCTTTTGAAGAGGGTTATGACGGAGTAGCAGGTTTCGCTGACTTTGTACACGAAGGTAGGTTTCATGAGATGGAGCCTGGTAAAGTCGATGAAAGAGAACATTTACCTCAAACAGCACTTATGGCTGCACAACATTTCTATGGCTACCATTGTTCATTCAAGAAAACGATGTGGCAAAAAGTAGGAGGATATGACGAGACTTACGATGGTGTCTATGGGTGGGAAGATATCGATTTAGGAATCCGCATGTACAGGGCGGGTGCAGTAATTGGATTCAAGCCCGAGATTCGTGTACATCAAATTAGAGATGATGTACATGAGGATCTTGTTGAGAACTTAATTGTTGATAAAGGGGCACAAGTTCCGAGAACTATACTCCAAGGAGAAGTCAAATGGCGAAATGATAAGCTCCACGCCATGACAATAATGAATTACAACAGAATAGGGTGGAAGAGAAATGGTTGAAGGATTACTAGAGTTCGATGATTGGCTCGATAAATGCCCTGTCTGTAAAGAGATTGTAACAGTTGAAGAATGGCCTCGCAATTTCGCAGACATTAGTCCTGACAAAGACCCCCCTGCTTGTCCGATATGTGGAAGTGAAGAGGATTTGAAATACAATTGGATTACCGTTCCTACCAAAGTTCAACGTGGATTTACCCATAACATGATGTTATGGTGCGATTCTTGCGGTTGTGGTACACACCACAAAGGTTGGGATGCAGTAACAGGGCAACCTAAAATCGCACAAGTATATCCTCCTGAAATGAACTTAGAACATTTTAGAGAAAGAGCGATAGCTAACTCGGGAGATCCTGAAGCACTTGCTCAAATCAAAGAGGAAATGGACAAAGCTTTGACTATCAGGGCTTTTTTCCGACCACGCAATTTCATGTGTTTGGATGATGGTTGGGAGGCTATGGGTCATGGAGTAAGACCGTTGGAAAGAACTGACCTTATGGATCGTTTCTATACCTGGACAAACAAAGAGGCCGTGGGCGAGGCTGGGTCAAAAGATAACCCATTAAAGAAGAAGAAGAAAGGTTCCAAGCGAACACGGACTCGGACTCGAAGATAACTGGGCGATTAGTGTAGCATGGATATCACTTTGGCCTTCTAAGCCGAAAACAGGGGTTCGAATCCTCTATCGCCCGCCAACCATTGAGGTTTTACTTAGGGGGTAAAATCACCCTCTAAGAACGAATCGCTTAAACGGCTATGCCACATGGTCTGTTTCATGCGTGAACCATTTTACAAGGTAAGCATCCACTGGAAGCTAGATGACGGAAAAGAAGCAAGTGTAGTCGCTGAATGCGATGAAATGCAGATTAAGGCGACTTATGAAGCATTGCTAAAACAAATCGCAGATCTAGAATCCAGCAAGGATGAATGAACCGAAATCAACATAACGGAGGGCGACCTGGGCTAACCATGCCGCAGACGCTCCGCCAGCCTCATTCTGCGGTAAATGATTACAATTACAACCGTTTGTCCAATAGGGCAGGTGGTCCATCTCATTCGCAAAGAATGGCTAATGTTAATCGGGTAATGAATAACAATAACCAGAATAATACACTTGTGCCCCAAAAGCCAATGGGTGCATTTTTTACAAGACAACAAGCTCCTATGATACCACCTGCTTTGGGCGGTGGCAATTGGACAAGTTCGATCTTATACGGAGGACTTGCAGGTTTGTTAGTTTCGGTAATCTCGAATAGGAAAACTGAAACTGCAAGAAGGAATAGAGGCATCGGATTGATTGTTGCTTCAGGTTTGACAGGTTTCGCTCTTAGAGAACCAGGACAAATGGTTCCACACGCCCCAAGTATTCTTGGCGCAGGTTTAGGTTATATCGTAGCAGCGAACCTTTTGGGTATGCGAATCAGATACCCTTCACCGCTTCAACAAGTGCTTCCAAGTTGGGCCGTTAGAGCGGGTGGTTCGAAATAGGCAGGCTTTAACGGCTAAACAATGTGGGATTGCCATGGGCAACAGTATGGCTGGTGAAGACGATAACACGACTCTGCGAATTTTTGCATTGCTATTTGTGAACAGCTTTCTTATTGGGTGCGCTGTCGGAATACATCAACAAGAGCTATGGTTTCCAGAGGAAACTAACTGGTTGAAAGTAGCAGGTCTATACATGATGGCTGCTACTTTCGTTCAAATGGTTGCTTTTATGTTGTACAAGATTTTCGCCCAAGAAAGACTTGAAGATCAATCTTATGTGCAGAATTTGATGAGCCAATCCAGGCGCAACATGAAAAGAATGAATGCAGAATTGCAAAGATTTCAGCTTTCATTGGAAATGGAAGGTAAGCGTAAGCAAATGGAGAAGGTCATGATTCAAGCAAAAGAAAGAATGGATGATGATGATGATGTTCCTTCCCTTGACCTAGCACCAGACAGGCGTTAAGGAGTACGGAGAAATGGGCGTGTTATTTCCAAGTGATTCCCAACGGAATGCAGAAGTATTGGCAGATGCCTTTGCACAAAAACAAGTTTGGGATCTCCGATGGTATAGAGTGAAGCTCATAGCATGGGTTTCCGCTACATTTGGTACTACTGCTCTTTCTCTTAGTGCAATCGAGCATTATACTGACTGGAATTTATGGGCATGGATATTCGGATTATAGCCGTAGTATTCAAACGGCTTCGACACCTCCACTATACTGAGCGAGATGACAGTAACAGCATTCATACCATTCGAAAGAAAGCCAGCCAAAGGAAAAGCAAGTAGTATTTTGAAGCAACTTGGATTCACAGAAAGAGCCGCTACATCGACTATGTGGGTATTCGGTTTGTCTAGATTCAAAGTTGAAGTTCTAGATTTTCGAGATGACATGGTGAAGTCAGATCGTGCAGACTGGGTTGATGAAGTTGGTTGGCAGCATAAGTGGGCGATAGGAGTAAGTATTCATACCCAAAGGAGAGAGGAACAATATATTCAATGGCACGTGTTAGCCGCTACTCTTGCATGGGCTTATGGCTCAAAGGAAATATGGTTAGATGGTGCAACAAACATACCACAAGAAGCTTTCAATCTAGAGGAATTTTTTGAGGGCATCAGTAAAAGCGAGGATGCTGAAGACAAGTCTCCTATGGCGGATATGCCAGATTTAGAAGAGCCTGCACCAATGGCTCAACAGTATATGCCTTCACAAGAGCCTGAACCTGCACCAGCTCCAGAACCAGAACCTTTGCCTCAACCTGAATTAGTTGCAGTAGCAGAGGATAATGATGAAGCCGACGACGACGATGACGGCTGGGGAGACTGGGATGATTGGGATGAAGATGAAGCTGAAGCTGAAGCTGAAGAAGATGAAAAGGTCGAACCAGAGCCAGTAGCAGTTCAAGACGATGAAGAATATCAGTTTGACGATGACGACGATGAAGACGATGGACTGGTGGATTCAATAACATCTTGGTAATGAGGTAGTAGTATGGTGGATGGTGCAGGGGCACCCTTGGCTTACGGTGGCTTGTTAGCAATTAAGGGCCTATGGGATTCTTGGAGAAGTCATAGATTCGGCATATATGGTATATGGGGTACTGGCAAAACTACCTTGAATAATTACTTATCAACACCTGGAGAAATAGAAGATGATGATGAAGCGTTTGCAACAGCCCATCGCTATGATAAGGAAAAAGGACAATACAATTTACCGCTGCCTAGTAGGAAGCGTGTATTGATACATAAAACTCACAAGGTATTCAAAAGAACAATCCAAACAACGGATTTAGGAGGCCATATACAATATTTCAATCTCTGGCTACGAGATATGGTATCACGTAAGGTCGATGTTGTGATTTATCTAGTGGATCATAGACATTTAGAATTCCCAGGTAATGACGACCAACAAACTGTGTTCTCGGACTTTGTTGATGCTGTGATAAATCGTGATTTTAGTTTTGGAGATCGTAAGCTCAAGAGGAAAGCAAAGAAGTATCGGCCAAAAATGATAGCTTTGATAGCAAACAAAGCTGATTTGTGGGCAGGGGAAGAATCGGTAGCGACTTCTAATCGTAGGATAGGTAGTCATGAAATTTTTGATGTGTTTCGTAATGATTTGTTGAGATTACAAAGAGCGGGTATTCCTACGTTAAAGCGTTCTATTTCAGCATTACAAGGCTGGGATATTGAGGAAATGGTGTGGGATTTGGTACATTCTTAATCTTAGAAGCACTTATTCGGCTACTACGCTTGGGGTGACACATGGAGAATGCACCTGCTAACGAGGATTACTCGATGCACAATCTGTTCTTACCAAAGGTTAGGTTTGATTTTGACGATGATCCAGACCCGCACAAAAGAATGAAGAAAAACATGAAAAAGGCATACAAGATGTTGAAACCCGCACGTAAACTCTTGATGCCCTGGCTACCAAAGTACAATGACGAAGGTCTGTGCTGTGTAACTGGGGTTGATTTGAGAATGTTGGGTGCTGAAGCTTTTGACAAGCCACTACTCGACCCAAATACATTACAACGAATGGAAGATAGGACTTTGCTTACGGAGTTCTTCAAAGATCCAATCACAAAGGCACCAAGATTGTTTACTGCTTATTCGAATGTCGATTCTGGCGTACCACTTCGCTCGTCTTACTGTCCTGATTTACTTCAGGTCTATTGGTTGTATTCGCAATGGAAACATAATTCTCAAATGGAAATGCAAGGAACTTCCAGCTCTTTTTTGCGGTCTAGGAAAATCACTATGAAACCTGTGCAGAAAAAAAATGGAATGCAAAATCGACCAAAACTTGTTGATGAGTTAGAGCCGTTTTTCCTAAAGTGTAAACAATACGAAGGAATGGGCGTGCAGATTGGTGAATATCACAATGATGAAACTGGCGAAGTGGATCTTGTAACGATTACTTTAGATGTAAGAACCATGAGAAGACAAGCAAATACATACACTTCAACTCAAGCGGAGGTTTTTTCACCACAGACGAACTCGGTTGATACAACGGGAGAGGCTACGCTATGAATGGAAACTGGATGCAATCATCAAATGGGGCTGCTGCACCTGCCGCTTCAGGTGCCTATTTTCAAGCCGCTGCACCTGCTCCAACACCACCACCGTTCAACCCTTACCAAAACCAGCAACAAGGATTTCAAGCTGGTTATGGACAACCACCACACCCTATGCAATTTTATTCTCGACTGGGTTATCAACAGGAACCAACAATCGTTGAGATAATTAGTGATTTGTTAAGGGATTCAAATTCTCCGATGAGGTTTTGGACTCAAGGCGGATTACAAGCACTTACTAGTGTAAACAAAGAAGCTTTACTTCAAACAATTAGTCACTTCTTCAAGAATGTACGCATTAATGTAGTTCAAGATGATACTGGAATGTTTTTGCAAATAGCTGCAGAACAAGGAACTGAAGAAGGCAAGCGTATTCAAACTTTGACTGACAATGATGTTTCCGCTAAAGTTCAAGAAATTGCGGCATTAGCAAAAGAAAAGGTGTTAGATCCCGCTGACATGAATCTCAAACTACACAGAGAAGCTTCACAGGCTGCTGCAGCAAACGGAGCTATGGGGGCAATGATGGAAGGATTGATGGGCGAAGAAGCAGCGAAGAATGGCGGAGTAATGTCTGCAGTTGGTGGCGTAGTAGGTTCTGGTTTGAGAGCAGTAGTTGGACTGCCACCTGCAAATAGAGGCAATCAGCCACCAGGAGTGTGATTTAGATGACAACTGATGCAATAATTACCCATATTGAATCTAGATGTTCTCTAGCGTATGATAAACTCGACTCTATCCGTGATGGCCCACATACAAAATTGCAATTCTGCAGAAAAATGTTTAACGATACTGAACAAGCTCTTGAACAGTTAAAATCTTCAATGACTTCAGCTACAAGTAGGGCTGATGAATTGAACATGATCGCTGATAAAGTTCATACAATGACAAAAAATGAACTTGTTGATTACATTAGGGGGCTGATTTGATGCCAGGTGGAGAAGATGCGGCAAAAACTCGGCAATTAGTCGATGAAATACTAGGTGAAGCAGTTGATCCTAAGAAATCATTGGGAGTTCACAGTTTGATGGATGATTGGTTCTCTCCAAAGGTCGAATTGATTAGACACATCGTAGTAATTCAAATGATTGCGTGTGTTATTGTGTCTATGTTTTTGTTGGTAACTGCTGGCGATGCGTTGGATTCCGAGGGGATGATGGTCGCTGTAATGACTTTCTTTATGTTCGTTGCTGCTTGCTTCGGATTGTATAGACGAATGTAGTGAGTGATGATTATGACAGGTTTACAGGCACAGTTAGGACAACAAATGATACAAAATGCAAATAATCAAGTTGCAGCAAACGCTGAAACTGAAATGTACAAAAAACCTGCTGGCTTAACAAATCAACAATCGAATGTATTGTCTCAAATAGCTAATCAGTTGAATGCTGCATCGCAGATGCATAAAGGACAGGCAAACAGAATCCGTGATTTAGGAACTACTGTTTACGTTGAGAAATACGATGAAGTCCTTAACAAAGTAGTTCCTGAACCTGTGGTTTCATGGGGTACAGATGCAACCTGGAAAGGAGAGCGTAATGCTACTGCAGCAACAGTAACTACGATCTTAATGTCTGGTGTTGGCGTAGGAGGCATTGCTTACGGTATCAATCAAATCGCAAAGGGAGATGGATTGATGAAAGGTGTTGGTGCTGCTTCAGCTATGGCGGGTGCATTAGCAATCTTCTCAGTATTTCCAAGAGCAATCAACGCTAATCAAGTAAATCCTTGGGCGTGAGATAAGTGTTAGACGAACCGCCTGTTTACAATGTTGGGCAAGGTATGGTTGAGTTTAACAACAATTGGGTCGAATCTCCAAGGCCGCCAAAAGCAAACATAGGAAATAGCGGAGGTTTGGGGTTCATGAGGCCATCTAATGCATCAGAAAGAAATTTCAAGCTCGGTTCTAGAGGCTTACTTACTGCAGCTACTCTTTACTCGGGGTACAAGTTGTCTTCGAGTGTCTGGAATAATAGAGATCAAGGATTCTCAAAAGTTTTCAAAGGACACAAATTGATGACTAGCATATTCCTTGGTTCTGCAATTCTCACGTACAAATCAGTAAAAAGTTGAACTGGTGGAAAAATGAAGTGTATCGTGTGTGGAAGCAAAAGCCTTCAATCTGATACCGTTATCATGCAAGGGAAGTGGAGCAGATTGTTCAACTACTCAAATAAACAATTCAAAGCAATTAGTTGCACAGAATGTGGGCATACTATGTTGTTCAAAAAAGATGCCAAGTTCAATGTGTTCGAAGCGTTAGTTGGGTAAATTGTGATATCGATGAAGACCTGTGAATGTGGTTGTAAAGAGTTTCATATCCAAGATCACACTAATGGGTGTGGATTGGTAATAGAAATCTGTACTAATTGTGGTAAGACCACAATGATGATACTTGATGCATAGACACGCTTGTTTGATGGGCCGAGAAATGTGTGCTACTTGCACTAAGGAGTTCTGGAGGAACTGCAAAGGTCAGAAAAATTGTGCTAAATGTAATCGCTTGAAACGTGAACAAAGAGCAAAAAGAAACAAAGCTAAATGATGAAATGTGTTATTTCAAAGCTTCTAATGTCTTTCTTTTGATTTTCTTTTCATCATCGTAAGCATCTGAATTGCGCCAGGTATCATAACTGTAAGATACATCACTTACAACAACACCTGCACCCTTTCTTCTATCCATGCGAATGTGTAGTAACTTGGCAAAAGCTTGAGGATATTCACCGTACTTTTTGAAATATGCCCTCATGTAATCGAACGCTACTCCAAGATCCGATGTGATTGCTTCGATTCCCCATCGAATACCCTCTCTTCGAGTAGGGCAATCTTTTTTGTGGCAATAAACAGGCATATTGTGATTGAATACAATGTAAACATCTTTGAATCTTCGAGTTAGTCTAGCCCATAGGCTAGGTTTTTGAATTATCATTTCTTCTTCACCACCTGAAATGGCGTTTTCCATTTCTAGATCGTGAAACATTTGTAATTGTTTCATTTTCCTATCATATCTTTCAGCTACTTTTTGTGTTTGTTGTTGAACATACAAATCTTGTGTAATGTCCTTCATCAAAGCTCCATTCTGGTCTCCTTTTTCTTTCATCTGTTCTCTCACCTTTTCTTTTGTTGATTTACTCATAGTTCATCCTTCCACATCAAATATTTTCTAATTCCCCATAGTCCAAGCACGACTGAACCAACAACGGCTAATGCGTCAATTGCATAGTACAATCCTATGCCAACTGATATAGCACCTGCTACTGCTAATCGATTAGCAAACACATCTTCAGTTGTATTCAAGATAGTTCACCATCCCAGTCTCGAACTTTGATTGTTGGAGTGTAAGGTTTTCCTTCGGATTTGCATTTACCGCATGATCCTTTGAATATCTGAGCATACCCACAGGTTTTGCATACATACCTGATAGCACAAAGCGACCAATCGGGATATTCTAAGTCTTCTTCTTCGAACACATTTGGAATCAATATTGTAGTCCAAATTTCTTCTTTCCAAAGGTCTTTTGATTCTTCATCCAGTTCCGCAGGTGCCATGGCTATTGCATGAGATTTTGTTGTGAATGGCCCGTAAGCCGTATTTTGTAACATTAAGAAGTTGATTGTGTTGAGATTCCATGGTATTCCATCTTGAATGCCTTTGAGAGCTTCAGTATGAATGTGTTTGACCCATTCATCTTGTTCCATATTTTTATCCATTGCTCTGCTTACATTTATTGCAAACCATACTTGCTGAGGGGGTACTGTTGGCGCTCTTGACATTTTTATTCTTCCTCCAGGTTCGATTCGTTAATTTGTCCATCATCATTCAAATCTTCAACAACTGATTCTATGTTTCTGCCTGATTCTATGGCTGCTTGAATCTCCTTGTAACCAGATGGCATGAGCGCACTATTTGAATACAATTCCCATACATCGGGAAATTGAATACGATCATCACGTATAACTGGTTCACGGCCACGAATGGCTTGAGCAAAAAGATAGAAGAATGTTGTAGTGACAAGGCTAAAGCCTAAAGATTTAGATATGCTGTTTCCATCTCCTATCATCATAACAAATAGAACACAAAACAGGCCTGCGGCTGATATTCTTAGTAATTGGTATTCCTCGTATTTTCTGTCAATCATTTTCTTCACCTTTTTCATATTTCACGTATTTTTCTAAGTCAAACCCGTATGACTCTGCAAAATGTGGCAAAGATGCCATCACTATGCTTTTGATGTTTACAATTTCTTCTTCGCTTTCAGTATTGCACAGTTGCCATAATCTTTGGATGAGCCAATGTGCATTTGTTTGATAATGATTAGACCACCATGCAGTATCTTCTTGCAATTTCATTAACACTAAACCAATTAATCGCATATTCTCATATTCACAACCACCTAGCAGAATTTCTGACAAGGTATTGTCAACACCGTTTTCTTCAGCACGCTTTTTCAGCTTTTGAAATCGATTTGAAATTGTTTGTTGCGTCAAACCTAATTTATCTGCTATTTCTTTATGAGTATGGCCTGTACCTCTCATTATTGCCATGATTTTTAGATCATTAGCCATAGTTTTCTTTTTCCACTTATTGCCCATGAATTCGCTCATTACTCTTCCTCTCCGTATGGTGATTTGACTGGTCCTTGTCCTTTCATACAAGCTTCGCATTTCCTAAAACCTGGCTTTGGGAATCCCCAACAATCTCTTCGTATGCACATTCGAACAAAATCCCCTCTCATGAAAAATCCTCCCAATCTGCATCAGGTTCAGATGTTCTTATCCAATATTTCAAGAGTTGCTGCTCGGATATTTTTGTTGTTCCATTTTTGTTGTATTGGATTAGATATTCATTCGTTGCAGGGTAAAAGTCTAGGATTCGTGCTTCTTTGTTGGCATTCATGTGCTTTAATGTGGAACCAATCAGTAATGTTCCATCTAAGAAGTAGGTTTTGTTACTCATTTAGATCATCTCCCTTGATAATTGTAACAAACCAATACCAAAGTAAAGAACCAAGCAACAACAGCGATAAAAGTCCTATGCAGCCAAGGAAAAAAACTTCCAAGTTTGTAAGGGCAACGCTGGTTTTGTTTGTCAATTTACTCTTCCTCCTTAACGGGAATGTGGTCCTTCTGCATTGCTTGATGAAAATGAGCGTGGCCGTAGCCACCACAAACAGAAACACCGCCAATAGGGTTCCATCCTTTGCCGATGTATCTGTTGACTTTCTTTTGTAGCTCTTTCATCTCTCCGCTTCTCAAAATTTTGTACTTCATTTACTCTTCCTCCTGAAGCAGATTGTTTGGTTCTGGTATGATTGTTTTGTGCGGTATATCAGGGTAAAGCAACTGCCCCAAAAAATACAAAAATATGCAACCAACTAGGCCTATGAAACAGACATAATCATCAGTCATTCCTCTTCACCACCTAATATTGTCGGATGAACACCTGCTCTTGGCTTGCCATCGATAACGACAGAACCATGTCTGTAAAGTTCTTCACGTTGAATCAATTTTTTGACAGTTTCTCGATGCCACATTGGGTTGCCTTGTCTTGTTTCGATTCCTAATTTTACAAGCTCAAAACAGATGGCTGAAATTTTCAAACCTTGTTCGTGCATATCAAAGATTTTTCTTACTACTCCAGCTTCTATTGGGTGTGGTTCTAACCTTCCTTTTGAAATTCTATTGCCTTTATCATCTGTCTCTGCGATCATATTGTACCCGTATGGTGGCCTTCCCAAGTGTAATCCAGCTGTTTTGGCTTCAGTCATACCCATTCTAACTCTCATACGGATATTTTCTCTTTCCATTTGAGCAAAAGCCATGAGCATATAGTACAACATTTCACCACCTGGAGAGGTCGTATCAATCCTTTCTGTTACTGATACAAACTGCTTATTGTTTTCTTTGAGAGTCTCGAAGAAGTCTGCTGAATTTTTCATGTTGCGGTGCAGACGATCTAGTTTGTAAAATACAAGTATATCCCATTTATCTTCATGCATATCTTGTATTAATTTTTGATATACTGGTCGGCCATCAACCGAGCCACCAGAACCGATTTCATGGTAAACATCAATCAGCGTGGCATTAGGATTGCTGCCCTGCAACCAGGCTTTGCAATTCTTTTCTTGTGCATCTATGGAGAATCCCTCTTCCTGGCCTTTCGTTGAGACTCTTGTATAGATCACGGCTCGCATATCAAACTCTCCTAGCTCTCTTTCTTCTTCGAATCATAGGTAGTTGTCTTTTCGAGGCTACTGGCTTTTTTCTGCCTCTCCTACTTTTCTGCCAAGCTTTCAGTTGTCTGCGGTATCTTCTGCTATTTGTTTTCATATTCTCACCTTTTTTCATTTAGGCCATGCTTTAGTTATTGTAAGCATGGTTTGATTTCGATTTTGCACTTCCTACAAACAGGGGCATTTTGTGTTGTCGTATGAACTTTGTCGCTAAAGGGTGAAACTAAGGGGCTTTAGTGGCGATACTGGAACGTAGGGGGTCGTATGCGACTAAAGGAAGTCCTATTGTGATGCTACCCCCCCCTTTGTATGGAAAATATGAGATTCTTTGAGTGTTAAACTCAATTGCAACCATACTTATTCATCTGTTGGTTGCTAAACCCATACTATGAGTTAAGCACCCATTCAATGAGTCCATGGTTAGATCTTGGAACCTCCATGGTTAAACCCACTTACAACCATGTAGTGAGTGAGAATGGGGGAGAATGAGGGGTAATGGGGGGAATTGAGGGTGATTGTCATTGGGTTTCCTAAACCACTAGGTAAGATAACTCAAGAAACAAGGATGCAGTAGTTTAGAATTAACGAAACACATATACCTCTAAGATAATACGCCTTGAATGTCAGTTTGTTAAGTAAAATGTCTCATGTCGGTATTTACATTCCCATCAATACCTACCTCCGACTTGGCAGGCTGACACCTTATTTTCTAATGTCATAGATGCTTACATCGTTTTCTCTGTACATGATAAAGCGTTCATCGTTTCCTAAAAGCCAGGGGAGAGCTTGTTTCGAGATATTGACATTACGATTGATTAGTTGAACTTCAAAGCATAGGTCATGTCCAGACAAAGGTCCACGCTCAGTGAGTATGATGTAAGCCCAATGCTTGAAACGAATGTATTTTGGTTTCATCTTTCACGAAAGATTGCTCTAGGGTCTGGAATACTACTCATGCCTCTGGTATATCTGTAACCCATGTATGTGATTCCAAGACCTAAAATGGCAATACCAGTCCTAGTCCAAGCTAGTTTGGTTCTTGTGCGGGCTAGTTTTGTTCTTATTTTCGACATGATCTCACTTCTTCAAAGAACGGTATCTCAAGTAAACAGGAATCAGGCATCCAATACCGACACCTGCTGCAGCCCAAAGAGGCGGAGCAGCAGAACCATCCCAGCCTGTCTTCTTCGCTATGATTGAACCCACGTAAGCTCCAAGGAATGAACCCAATACATCGGAGTATGTGTTGCCAAGACCTGCTATGACCTTTTCATCGGTTGTGTATTTTGCGACTTCCCCTTCAATAGCTGACATACCAAGCATCAATCCCCCATTATCGATTAGTCCAAAGGCCATACCTGAAGCTAAGAAGGCTGTTGCTATCTTCAGCTTATCTTTTTGGTCCATCACTTTTGCACCTTCGGGTAGGGTTTTCAACCGTTTTTTCGATGCTATACCCTTGTCATAGAGGTAAACACCACCTACAAGTGCGCCTGAAAGCAAAATTGTCCTGTACAACTGTGTACGATCTGGTGAGCCAGTATTACCTAGCCCTGGCATTCGCCTTACGCTCATAGAGCCACGCTTGTAATCTGCAACATCGGATAAATGACTTCTTGCTTCGGTGAGTTTAGATTTAGCCCAATCTGGTAATGATCGATTTCTATTCAAGTCGTTTAGCATTTGCTTGCTATTTCTCGACATTGTTTTCAAATTGTATTCAGCCATGTAGGATTGTTTGTAATGATTCATTTATTTGCCCCCTGGTAGTAAATTAGAAACTTTCAGATTAACCTTACCTGCAGAAGATACATCGTTAATGTACCAACCTAATGCTGCAGATAATGTATCACCAATGATGTTTAGTGGTGTATCTGTGGTCGAATCTGGAAAAATTCGTGATAGTGATTTTTTCAAATACACATTTTCGACAAACTCGAATAATGTATGAAGAATAAGTGTGGTGCTAAGATTCAATCCTATGCCTCTTGCGGCAACACCAGCAGCTACATGACATATTGAGTAGGGATCGACTAAATTTATGTTCGAGGTCGAGGCCATCATCGAGCCTCCTTTAACAATAGCAGTAAATCGCCATAAGGTGAATCATCAAAAGCATCTAGTGAACGATGACGGATTATTCCGCCTTGACCCATCTTAGATTCCCAATGATTACCCCTCTTTCGAGAGGCGTGTTTCACATCTATTGCCCCATCAATTCTTCTAAACCCATATACTGCGACAGTTGCTTCTTCCTTGAATGAAGTAGGCACTAGTCCGTGTTTTGCATAGAAAGCAACGAATTCACCATAGGTTGCAGTTCCATCTTCGTTAAGATCAACTTCAGTCCAGACCCACCTATCGGTTACACCAATTGAATATGCTATACAGTTGTAAGCATTAGTGAACCTTTCAACGATTTCAACATTTAGATTAGGAAATTTGGTTTGATATGTATGCCATAGTTTAGGTTTACTGCTCATTCCACGAATGAACCGAACATTTCTCAACATACATATCACCAATCCCCTTTAATCAAAGACCAAATTCCTGAGTAGGCGGTCCTCTTGTGTTGCTACCACCGTGAAGAGCGAGGTATCTTCTTCGGCTGACTTCTAATCTTTCGATGTATATTTTTTCTGCAGTTCCACCGTCAAAGGCATTTGCAGTTCCACCACCGCCTGCGACAGTCATGTTTGCTGTTGAATCACCGAAGGTTCCTGTTACTGTTGTGTTTCCAGCAGTACCTCTAGTGCGTTGTGTTATTGTCAAAGTATCGACAGTAGTTCCTGGTTTCTCTCCAATATCGATGTTGAGTAGTCCTTCATTGACTGCAAGAGTGAGAGAAGTCCAAAGTTGAATCATTTGTGCTGCTGCTGCTGGAGAACCATTCCACCTTACGATACTCGATGTAGGGCTTCCAGAACTTGTGCTAACTGTCAATGTATGTGAATTACCATCTGCATCTGTAATAATTATGGTTCTCCCATTTGTCGATGTTCCTGAACCAGTAAATACTACTGAAGCTTTGTTGCCTTGTGGAGCTGTATTTGTCACTATCAAGCGCAAACGATGGCTGTATGGTCTTAGACCACGGTAATGTGCCACATACAAGGTTGATGTTGCTTTAGTTACAAACCAGTTACCGTATTGTTCTGGCAGGCCCATTAAATCAACATCTGAAAGTTTGATTCCCTTGTAATTGAATCCGCCTGTTGTACGATCTGTTTCAAATCCACCTTGCACGTTACCATCCAACTGTAAGTACACGGCTAAGTTCTCTGGAGCTACTGCAGCAGTTCCATCTGGTAATTCTGTTCCACCCCCAGTAAGGTGAATCAAAACATAGTTCAATTCGCCCGATTCTGGTTGGTCTAAGACCTCAAGTTCTGTTTCTGATTCGATTACAACCCCTCTTTGTCTTAGGTGTATATCTCTTACATCTTCTCTTCGCATCTCGTAAGAAGGAAGGTTGAATTCATCGGGTGTGAATTGTACTTCTTTGAAGTCAACAAGTGAGTCTCCAATGATTTCAGTTACGCCATCTGGAATATGTTCTGTCATTTCTAGTACCTCCTATATGATGCCCTAGGGTCTCGCCTACTTTTACCCATTCCTGATTTAGAACCTGCAAGAATGTTATTTGTCATGTCCGTAGTTTGACCGATTGACGCTTTGTATTCTTCGAATGACATTTTCTTTCCACGATGTTTCTTAACGTGAGTATGCCAACCACCAACAGGTCCAGATGGGTCTTGTCCTTTCTGGAATCTAGATTGAGCATACGGCACAATTTCATAATTGAATCTGCCCGATCTTCGAATCATGTTTCTTACTTCATCTTCAGGAACTTCACGCATTTTGTATTTCCAACCAGAAAGAACAACTACTGGAATTCTCAAGTTTTCATCAATATTTAGAAATTGGAATCTAGGACTTTGTTCTTCACCCGTTCCAATATACAATGAAAACATCGGGTTTGGTGCGCCTGCTGGAGAATTAGAAGAATCAATCCAGCCGCTCGCTTGCTTTAGGAAATCATCAGTTTCAAGGTCTGCTTCTTGTATGGACCACAAGGGAGTACCTGCAGGTTGGAATACACGGATTCTAGGGGAAACAAAACCAACTAAGCTTCTTTGTCCTGTTCCAGCAGCTACTACGCCTCTTGTGGTTTCAACGCTGTAATTTGTTTCACCTGGTAAGTCGCCTGTTGGATCTGCAGCAGCACCACCTAACGCTGTCAATTTGAAACCATCAGCATAATTTACACCTGCAACTGATGTGTTTGTCATGGTTGTTGTTCCACCATCACCTGCTGTGCTTCCTTGAACTCTAAACGAGATTCCGTATTCGTATGGAATTGAAGAAAGATTCGCTGCGGGGTCAGTTATCGTTGCTGAGATTGTACCAGAACTGCCAGCCCCAGTAGCCCCGTAAGCAACAGTCCATTTCACTATGACTGCCTCTTCTCCGTCGCTAGTGGTAAAATGGTCGGTTGATACTTCGTCAATCACCCTTCGCATATCTTGGGTTCTGTAAGTGTTGTCTGGAATAGTTACAAGTGAAGTTTGACTATATTGCCATAGAATTGTGTTACCTGCAACGAGTTCGTTTGCTCTTGCTGCGGCTGCTCCTTGTGGACACACGATTACTGCGTGGTTTTCTCGGTTATCTGAACCAGTAGTTGTGTGTAAATGGTGTCGTGAGGTGAGTGTGATTGAACCTGCACCTGGCATAGTCGCTGTAACGCTACCTTGCTTTTGGCTAATGTAGGCGGCTGATGTTTGGGTAGGGTTTCCTTGCCCTTCCACAACTATACTTCCTCCGCCCGAACCTACGGCACTAGAGAAGCTTGTTGTCACATCGCTAAATCCTACACCATTAAAATCTCCTTTTGCAGAAATAAACTTGGGTTGTGATCCAATACCAACTGCAAGATGATAGAAATTTTTCTCACCGCCATTCATTGTTGATCCCATACCAGGTTCAATATCGCTAAAGGATTTCAAACTTGATACTCCGACTAAACTTGAGTTTCCTCTGTGTCCTGGAATATACATGGCTGTAACTGTTGTACCAGCCCCGAATGTACCAGATAGAGAAATTACTGTTGCGGTACTGATTGCGGTATCTGCTGTGCCAGCATCAACTAGTTCAATTGGCGTGGTAGGAGCTGTTGCTGAGAATGTAGCATCACCTTTGAGTTTAACAGTTTCTTGTGCGCTACCTTCATCTCCAAACACAAGGACTGTACCTGCTGGAATAGTTACACTAGAAATGGCATTTGTTGAGGTCACATCGAAATCGCCATCAACGACTTTTACGGTTGGTTGAGAAGCTGAAGCAGTTACGATTTCAAGTTCTAAACCAAGGTTCAGCTGATAAATGATTTGTTCTGCTCCAGTTACCCTGTAAAGGCCGTCCTTTAGCATGACTAGTGAACCTGTGGAGTAGTTTTGCTTCATTGCTTGTCTCCTACCCCCGCTAAATGATGGGAATGGAGTCAATGCAGTTATGACATTCGCCTTTGGAGGCTTTACTAACTTCAACGGTGCTTCTCCTTTTATTCGAGCATTGATGTTGTTGTCCTTCAACACGGCTCTCGCAGTAGCTCCGCTACCTACACCGCCAGAAAGCGTTACTGCTGGAGGCTCTCTGTAACCTCCGCCAAAATTTGTCATCTTAATGCTGTCAACTTCTGTTGGGGCTAGTGTAACAGTTATTTGTGGTGCATCGACTTCATTTGCGCCACCTGTACCTGTTGTAATTAGATCTGTTCCTTTTGGTACGATTCTCACCAACGGTACTGCTGTGTAGCCACTACCTGCGTTTGTAACGGTCATTCCAGATATCGCTTTTGTTGAAAGCGTAACGGCTGCTGTTGCACCGCTCCCTTCACCATTCACAGATATGATTTCAACATCTGGAACATTGTCAAAGTTACCACCTGCTTCAACAATACTGAATTCATTAATACCAGTTCCTACAAGTTTTGCTTCTGCAGTAGCACCTGCTCCTTCAGAAATTTCCACTAAAACTTCAGGGTTACTGGTTGTTTGGAAAGAACCTCCTTCGACAAGTAATCTTCCTTGGCCTGCGAAAGATACCGAGGGAGTGCTTGTATAACCGCTTCCTTGGTTTACTACTACTATACTTGCGATTGAACCATCTTCATTAGCGATAGCTGCAGCAGTAGCTCCAGAACCGCCTCCGCCAGAAATTGTTAATGTTGGACCGATGTAGTATTTGCTAGTTGCATCAAGGACTGGAGATGCTGTGCTAGTCGTCAAAGTTTTGCTAGAACCCACATAATCGCTGATTAACAATATTTGCCCTGCACCTGTACCTTCATACACGTACATTGAACTACCATTGTATGCATCATCTGTCGTTGATGCACCCTCTCTAAGAAGAACTGTGGTAGCGTTTGTTGCATTCTTTACGGTTCCTGTATGATTAGCAAAGTTTGAGCCAGCAAATGACTGAACATTACGTGAGGATTTGTTTTCTCGAACTTTGATATTCAAAACTAAACCTGAAGCAATGGTAACAGTCGGAACTGAAGTATATCCCGTACCTGCTGCTGTCAAAGTTATGCCTTTTATTCCGCTCATTTACGATCACCTATCCGTGACCGCATCAAGCCGAATAATCAGCAGCCATTGTTCCTGAAGTCGGTAGCCCAAACGGTGCGATTAACTTGTAAACTAGCTTTCCTCCGTTCGAAGCTTGAATTTGGCTGACTTGTCCTTGAGACAACTTAACAATTCTTGCTTTGAAACCTTCGAGATGTATGGCAGGCGTGTACAATGTTTCGCCTGCGTCGGCTAAAAATCTCCATTGTGGAAGTGAATTTTCGCCTGGTAAAATCCATACTGCAAAGTTCCAGTTCGGATCGTCTGCTGGAGAGATGCTTGCATCAATATATCCTGTTTTATCATCACCAGGAGCTTCGTCAACGGACCACCTTGGTACACCTGCGGGGTGTTGCAAGAACACTTTACCAGAGATATCCCCTACGTGAGTTCTCTGTGCTGCACCGACAGTTTTCAAACCTGCACTTAATGTCAGTTCAGTTGTATCATTAGGGAAACCTACTGCGTTGTATGAACCATCTCTTGAGATGAACTTCGGTTGTCTGTAAACCGAAGGTACAACACATAGTAGGTGGTTTCTGTATGGTTCCAAGTCTGGATCTTCAAAGAATCCAGAATCGTAGCCATTACCTACTTCTGTACCTGCTGTGTTTCCGTTCGCTGTTACCTTGATGGTATATGATACAGGCTCAACGGAATCGACCATGAAATAGTCTCCGTAAAGCTTAATCAAATGCCCAGGTTTCAGTATATTCTCCGTTGGGTTGTACCCTCGGGTCGTTGCGCTTCTTCCAAAATTAACGTATGCCATTATCTTTACCTCCCCTTGTTGTGTGTAAATTGGGGGAATTGTTTTCTTCTTTCTTAATCACCTCATAGATTGATTATGTCTGGAGTTTTGTATGCTGCACCTGCTGATAGCCAACCTGCTATGAAAGTACCAAGACACATGGTTTTCTTATCTGTAAGCCCTTCCTTGAGAGCTAACGCAACGAAAGCGACACCTGCAGCACCAGTAATGAAACTGTAATTCGAAGTGCCGCCTAGATTACCAAAGAACCTGCGAACGCCTGTTCCTGTGGGTCTATTGGTGTTGTATGCGTTGTTAGCGTACTGAATGTTATGTGGATAGTTGTTTGCTGGTTGCCTGTGAAAGAATCCCATTCCTCCTTGCTGTTGCTGAAGGATCTCATCTGCTAGCGGAGCCATGTTAGCGGCTTGGTTGCTTACAGTTTGTTGAGTAAATGATTCTGGAGTCAATACCATCAGTTACCACCTACCATTGAGAGAAGTTTGTTGGTTTGCTTTGCAATTGGCCTAGTGGTGTTTCTCAATTCTCTGATGATTTGGTTTCTGCCACGATAGTTGTCTAGAACCATAGCTCCAACAACAACGCCTGCTAACGCAAATACAACATTGACACCTTGATTGGAAGTGAAGAACTGATCTCCACCCAATCCCGAGCGATAAACACGACCCATGCCTGGTCTAGCGTATGGAGTAGGCGCACCGCCAACTCCGCCACCAAACACATTCAGCTGACCCATTCTTCATCACTTCCTCAGTAGTAAGAGCATACCAAGGCCAGCAAGCAAAAACATACCACCCATGCCCATACCGCCCATAAGGAGGTTTGGTGAGAGATTGTTTGAGTTGCCTAGTCCTCGAAGTGCGTCATTGTCAGTCTGTGCCATCATGCCAGTTCTGCCACCAGCATAACCCATTCCGCCATACCTGGTTCCACGTAATGCATCATTATCATGCATACCTGCGTAGCCAGTTCTGCCACCTGGATATCCGATACCTGCCATCTTTTGAGCCTCCTGTTGAGTTAATCACTACCAATCCCCGCTCTCCCGAAGGATCATTGCGGGAAAAAGAAGGTAGTGAATAGTATCAAATTCCGCCCTTTGGATGCGCTAAAGCTCTGATGCTCAGTCTGAAGAAGTCGCTGCCAGCTGCGTCTGTGCTGTAATCGCCATGACCGCTTTGTGCTACGAAGTGAACTGTTCCACCACTAATGCCTGTAACAGCGCAATTCATTGCCATTGCGCCTGCTGCTGTATCAGTCATATCACCTAGGGTTAGATCTTCGAATGTGTTTGTTGCTGCTTCGTTTCCGCCAGTATCGACAGACATTGAAACTGTTGCATCTAGAATGTTCAAATCTCCGCCATCTTGACCGCTTCCGAATACGAAAGCACCGTGAATGGTGTCTGCGTCTGCACCCATAACTAGTGAACCTGCTCCGAATGATACCGATGACACCAGAGGCAACATTGTGCCTGCTGCATCTGTTTCATTCAAGTCAATAGTAAACACGCCTGCGACTGCTGCATTTCCATCGTGGACAATGATGTTACCTGCGTTTGAAATTGCTGTTATTGAAGTAGCTCCAGATGCACCTGCTGGGGAACCTGTTGTTGTCGCTGTACCTGCTGGTGCAGAATATGACAATGTTTCTCCATTAACTGTGATGTTTGTTTGTGCGGTTGGTGCGATTGCTAGATTGGTTGCGTTAGCGTTGTGATCACCAGCTGTGGTGATTCTAAAACTTGCGACTCCTGATGAAATAGCTCCAGAACCCGCCACGTATGCATGGGTCTGAAGGTCTCCTGGGATGAATCCGTTAGCAACAAATAGAAGTTCTCTTGGTTTGCTGCCTACTCCTAGCTCATATCCACCGACTGTGGATGCTTCTTGAATATTTCCTGTTGTTCCTGCCATTTCTTATTCCTCCTGATTTGTGTAAGGTGAGGATCTCCGAAGAGGCTCAGTTCAATTCTCCGCTGCTTGTAGTCTGTTGGATAAGCTCATGATGTTGTCCGACAACTAGGCCGATAACTCTGAGTTTTTCTGCAGTCAAGCTTCCTTGGTCAGTCTTAATTCTTAGATTCCATGCGATTGTCTTTTCAGGTTCAATCACAAGTGGCTCTTCATAGTATATGAAAGGCTCTTCAAGGACACTTAGAATTTGATTTTCGATACATGGAGTGGTAATTCCAGCGATAGCCCACTGGTGTTCGACCACATTCAGGGGCGAGACTCCATATTGCATCCCTGTGATTAACACATATAGCTCTTCAAGGGTCTTAAAGTCGAGACACTTGTCGATCCATCCTTTGCTGGATGAAGTAGCTGATAGTGTACCAGATGTTCCAATAGCTGAGTTAGGCACTTGCCAGACACCTTGGGTGTCTAGAATACTAAAGTGATCTGCACGTAGGGTTCCACGGCCAAATTCACCTTTTGCCCATACGCCACGATTCGATGATCCCCAGTTAGGGTAAGCGTATGCTATAAATCCGTCAACCTGGTCTAGATAGTCCAGGATGGTAGCTTGCGGTCTGTCAAAATATACTTTCCATTGCATTTTTATTCCTCATTGTTTTTTGTTGCCCGTTCTTGGGCGCTGTTATTTGGGGGGAATGTAGTTCCATATATGAAGAGTTGCGGCCTCAAAAGCACTATGTAGCACCTTATGGGGCGTAAAGGTGCGAGATAGTCCGTGTGGCGGGGGTTATACTCATACGGCTAAGACACTTCCCCGTTAATATGCCAGAGCCAGGAGCAACCGAAGTCAAGGTTCGACTCAAAGGTGAAATGGCTGCTAAGTTTAGATCGTATGCAGAGACTACGGGATTGCCAATGGCAACGGCCTTACGCACGCTTGCATACGAAGCTCTCAACAAAAAGCTTCAGGATGAGTCTGATGAACTGGCTCGAAGAAGAGCAAACCAAGAGAAATTAAAATCGCAATTGAGGGATTGATATGCCAACAAGTGATAGTGAAGCACAACAGATTACAAAAATTATTAGCGAATATCTAGGGCCACGTGTTGCTGCAGAGCTAACAGAAAGGTTACACAAAGAAGTAGGTAAGAATACCGAAAATGAATCTTTGAGGATTAGCCTGGAGATGTTGTTTACATTGTGTAGGCAATTCCCCTGGAAGGACAAATACCCCTCTAGTATGGGTAAAGAAGTTCAATGGGGCGATGATCATTAGTTGGAAATGCCCTAGATGCTTTGATGTGTTCAATGTGCCTACCGACCCATGTACGACTTGTGGATATCGATATAGGAATACTGACGAAAACCTCGAAAATGAAAAAAATTGAGGGGAAGGGTTATCGTGCTTCTTAATCTAGCGGAAGATATGCTTAGACCAATAACTCATACAAGAGGCAACTATGATGGTAGGACTAAGGCGGTTGCTAAGAGGAAAAACAAACAGCTCACAGAACTTGCGAAGCAAGCAATAGAAGATTTAGATTGGTTGCTTGAATGTCAAAAAGATATTCCTTACGATCTTGAATGCGGAGAAGTAATGTCAATGGAAGAAGTCAAGGAACAAGCAGAATTGGTTCAATCGTACATGAATCAGATGTTGTTCTTACTTAATCACTAAATGGATGAAACATTTCGCTCACGTTATGAGCGACCATACCGAATCTGATTGTATCGATGCTGACTGGAAAGTACCAGAACCAACACCAATTCCTGAAAATGGATGGCAACCTGAAGATATTGGGAGGGAAATATGGCTGATGCTTCCTCACGGAACAATAGTTCCAGACACGATCATGGTTGTAAGCGATGGGCAAGATAATTTTATCATAGGCCCAACATCAGAGATTGGCGGATTCATGGCTAGGACTGGACATACTAATTCAGTAATAGCTGAACAGGAAGCTTGGGTTGAACAACTTCGCAGATACACAGATGATGAAGATGACGAGGAAGGCTCTGGCCCCGTTATGTTCGAACCTTGATTCAATCATTGGAATTGGGTACGGTGTTTGCATACGATTCGTAGGAAACAGTAATTGGGATATTTTGTATTAGTTTATTTCCAGGACTTAATGCAAAAAGTGGATCTGTTTCATCACGGAAATTGAAAGTAGGTAAAGTCTCTCTTTGATACTGTTTGGTTTGTACCTTAACTTTTCCTGGTTCTGCATGTTCGTAAGGAATCGGAAGGTATGTTTGGACACCATAATGACTGTTTCTCCAGGGCATTGTAATTGACCATCTGCCGTCATTGTTGCTTCTCGCCATGTTGCTACCAGCGGGTAATGCAATTCCATGTGGGCGGTTAAAGATTGATGTTGGTATCACTTTGTTTGTAGGATATGCAACGACAGTCAGAGGACCAACTTCTTCACCCCTGTATGGGATATTTGCATCTTTGTCACGCATAACTCTGCCTTTGAAAACAACTTTGTTTTTCATTCGGGCCAACGTGGCTAAACCGCCACCGATGAGACATATTACACCGCCTATTTTGATGCCACTTACGATTCCTTCTGACATCGAACTCATTGCCTAACACCCTGCTTTTCTCCTGGTGCCATTACTGCTGCTGCAGTAATTCCACCGTAAAACAAAGCAGGTAGGAAACCGATTGCGGCACCAAGCATAGCTGATCTCTTTGCCATCTTTGCAGTACCTAATCTATTATCGAATCCTAGAACTTTGTTTTTGAGTAACGAATCAACTACTGTAAAAGCAGCGTATGATAGGAGGATAGTTCCACCTACTGCAGTACCGATAGCGATACCTTGTCCAGTCGTTCCGCCTAAGTTCTGGTTTTGTTCTTCCAAACGAATCAGGTTAGTTCCAAGCCCTCTCATTAATTGTTCGTGGTGCATTATTTTCTCCCCTACTGCTGTGTAAACAAAGCACTCTTGATGTTATGCTCTTGTGCGATTCTATCCTCAAAGTCTCTGTTTAACGTGTAACCGTAGGATTCCTGATTGAAAGCTTGGCTCATGTCCTGGACATTCGATGGTAGGTTCATAGTTGGACCGACTCTTGGACTCATAGCGTAGGCTAATCTTCCATCTGCCAGGTATTGCATCTTCGAACCGATGTTCATGTATCGTAGTCCTGTCAAAGCACGATAAGTTACAATCCCGTATAGCATAGCAAGCATAGTGTCAGCAGTTTGTTTAGTAATCATTTTGCCACTACTTAGGTATGAGGCTCCAATTTTACCTGCAGCTACCATACCAACCGATTGAAGAACCAATCCTAAATCAGTATCATTCAGTTTAGTTTGAATAGTTTGATCTAGACCTGGCGCTCCACGTGGAATAGTTGCGCTGTATAATCCAGTTACCGCTGCACTACCTATGCTGTAAATACCACCTGCTAGTACAAGAGTTCCAGCCGCTTTGCCAAAGGCAGGCAGGTTAGTTGCCATCTTTAGTGTTCCATCTCGAACACTAATGGCACCTGCCTTGCCTTTGGTTTTGCCAAATCCTAACACAGCTCCAAGCCCTTTTCGAAGTCGGCTTTTGCCTTTCTTCGATTCTGGTTGTTCAGCTTGTGGTTTAGATCCAGTCTTGCGTCTGCGCTTTCTGCGCTTTGCTTGCCGTCGCTTACCTGCCATTGAGAACGCCCCCTAATCGGAGCGAACTCAGAACAGGTTTACTCTTGTGCCTGCTAGTCTTCTGCGAGTACCGAATACGCCACTGTTACCGACTTGTTGTGTAAGTTGGTTAGTTGCTTGACCTTGTTGCAATGCCATTTGGCCCATGTTGTTGTGGGCACCAGCCATGTTGTTGTGATAACCACTCATGTTGTTTTGGTGCATTCCGCCAAGACCTAGACGACCTAGACCTGCAGTTGGTAGCATGTTAGCGAACTTTCCGCTGGAGATCTTCTGGAAGGAGTTTCCAATACCCATTAGTTGTAGGCTTGTCAATACTGTATATCCAGCGGCACCAGCAACAGCGAAGTTAGCTGCGGTTGCGGTCTTTGTGCTGATGAGTTTGTATCTTCTCATCATTTCAAAGGTTACTGCTGCGAATCCAGCGGTTAGACCAGCACTCAATAGGGTTTGAGCATCCATTGGTAGGTTGTTGACGAATCCAGTTACACTAGATAGTCTTGGAGACATTAGGACTCCACGACCAATCGAGTAAACACCGAATGATACCGCTGCTAAAGCTCCAAGGCTCAACATTGGACCAAAGTTTGTCATTGCTGCTGTGAATTTCTGAACTAGACCTTTGCCGAATCCCTTCATCTTAGGCATTCTGCGTGCAGATCTTCTTCGAGAGCTTCTTCTGGACTTTCTGCGAGTTCTGCGTGCAGGTTTTCTGCGAGCAGTTCTTCTCTTAGATGAGCCGCCTCTTCTGCGAGTTCTCCAGCCTTTTCTTGCTGCAGCACTTCTCTTAGCACTAGAGGATCTTCTCTTTGTGGTTCTGGAAGGTTTTCTCTTGTAGGTTTTTCTGCGAGTAGTACGACGCTTGGATGCACCACGCTTGGCTGAAGAGGATCTTCTAGAAGCATTTCTTTTTCTTGTACGAGCGGCTTTCTTAGCTGCAGCACTTCTCTTGGCTGCATTTCTTCGCCTGGTTGCAGCAGCTTTCTTAGCTGCAGCACTTCTCTTGGCTTTGGAGCCTTTACGTGCTGGCTTTCTCTTAGCTGCTGTTCTTTTTGTTCTGCGTGCAGGGCTTCTGCGTGCTTTCGTGCTTTTTCTTCGGACAGATTTTCTCTTTGTTCTTGCCATGTGTTTTTTCCCCCTTGTGGTGGTTTTCTTGGTTTTTCGACCTGGGCTGGTTCTGCGAGATTTTCTCCCTTTAGGGGGATTCACCAACACCAGTTCTCCAAGCGCCATTGGATAAGGGGAATGATGTCATGGTTATGAAGGAATTGTGGTTGAATGTATATCAAATGCAACCCAAACTCACCCATTAGCACTCACAAAGAGGGCAATTGTGATATGGCTACTCACCTTGGCCCATTCATGGCGAGTCGGCAATTCTCCCTGAGAATACCTGATGATTTATACGAAACAATAGCAAGACAGGCGGAGGAAGAAAACCGTTCAGTAACAAATCTTATCATCACTTTACTAGAGCTTACCGCTACACTTGGAACTCAAAACTTGAAAGAAAAGCTCAATGGTAAGGACTCAAGACGCACCCGCTCACGTACACGGAAAGCAAAAAGAGCGAGGTGATTTTATCTGGAACCTGCATCTGCCCCTGCTAAGATCGTTAAATCGATGAATCCAATCCGTTTAGGGATTAAGGAAGGACACTTAGTAATGTCTGGACAAACAAAGTATGGTAAAACTACTGCGGCTCTCACGTTGTTTAGAGATGAAACGATTTTCGATAATAGAAAACGACCAGTAAGTATCTTTGTCGATACAAAGCATGATGATTCATTGTTACCTCATGGTTTTCTAGCCAAGAGTATTTCTGATTTACAATATCATATTGATAACAAAGACAAGAGAATCATATATCGCCCGCCAGGAGATGCAGGTAGGAAACAACACTTGACTGAGATTGTGCAATTATTATTTCGATACAGGGAATTAGCATCTCACAAGACGACTCCGTTTGTGGTGTTTGTTGACGAAGTTCAGCTTTACGCTGCAAAGATGGGATATCATGAGGGATTGGAGCGACTAGCCACTACTGGGGCAGGTAAGGACATACACGGAGTTTTCCTAGCTCAAAGATTACAGGACATACATCAGCAGACTCTTTCACAATGTAACACATCTATGGTATTCTTCATGCGTGATCGGCCAGATTACTTGAAATCGCAGAATATGACTGAATTAATTGAATGGATGCCCTGGTTGAAAGCAAATCGTTACTACTTTGCATTCCAGGCTGACGGAGACTGGCAATTGCATTCACCAGTTCCTCTTCCAAATAAGAGGGTTGATGATTCGATGTATATGCCTTAGCGTAGCGGTGGTCCTCTAAACCAAGCTACCAGCACCCATCTTACTCCTTTCGTTACAGGCTTGACTTTGTGAAGGCAAAAAGAGGTAAAGAAGCAAGCGCCACCTTTTTTCATTCCGCTTACCTCTAAATCGATATGTCCTGTGTTGATTAACAGTTCACCGCCTTCGTAGTCGGTATCTGGAGAATTCACGTAAGCGGTCATTGATAGTTTTCTTTGATACACTTCGTCATGATCTGTACCCGCATCCATGTGCCATTCATAGTGCCCTCCTGTTGGATAGCGTAGCACTTGTAATGTTTCCACCCCTGCTATGTCGTAGTTCCATTTATCTTTGTTTGCTAGGTTCATGAAATGTATAACTTGTTGGTAAATGTCTTCTGTTTCTTTGCATCTAGGTAAATCCCATTTTAGGACATTTCTGTAATCTTTGTTGAGGCCTTCTTGTAAAAGTTTACCTTCCTCGCCTTTTCCTTGTGCTTTCAAAATCTTTCCTAACTCATTTGTTGCCTTTTCTGTGGCCTCTTTTACAGTCGCTTTCATATCGACCCCTTGTTTTCCTTGTTCTGCAGCATTAATTATTCTATCACACATTTCATCTGGCAACATTTTTTCGTATGTACAAGCTAATGTAAATTCCATTCTTTCACCTCAGTAATCTTCGAACAGTTCTTGAATTGGCCTAGACAATACGATTTCATCTGTACGCAATAAGCCCACTACACACTCCGTAGCAGATTGTAATGCGCTCTTGACGATTTCTAGGGGTTCAACAACTGACATACTCGACACACTACCCTCTAATGCGTTGATTCCTAAATCTTTGCCAGTTAATAGTTCATGCATAGAATCCATAATGTCCATACCTGCTGATTCTGCTAGAGTTTTAGGAATGATAAGTAATGACTTCGCAAAAGCTTGCTTGGCTGCTTCAGCTTTACTGTCTTTCATTGGTTCTGAATTCACAATAGCCTGATACATTTGTGTTTGGATAGTACCCGCACCTGTTACAAGTTTAGGTTCGTTTGCAACGATCCATGCTACACCAATAGCATCTTCTAACGCACGACTTATTTCTTGTAGTGTCTGTTCAGTAGGACAAGGCAGTATGATACTAGCAGCACCGCTTACTGTACCCTCAACCTTAGTGTATGATTTGCTCATGTTCTCTATGAACTCGACTTTACCACTTCCAATGTCGTCTTCTCGAATGTCTGCTAAATCTTCAACGATACTAGCTCCTGTTGAAGTTGCCAATCTGTGAATATCGCCCTTCTTGATATTACGAAAAGCCATGATGCCTTCTCTGCGGAATGCTTGTTGTGCCCTTGAGTCAATTCCCTTTTGACAGAATACTGCCTTTACATCTAATTCTAGAATGTATGCAATTCTCTCTTTGATGTATTGCTCTTGGACTTTTGCTATTTCAGCGATTTTGCTTGGATCTGTAAGACTCATGTTTGCCATAGGAGGTCCAAGTTCTTCATCCACTAACAGAATACTGCCTTCGACTTTGGTTGGCATACCTGATAAGCAGGGTTCTTTGATTACTGCGACCCCATCTATGAGTTCTGTATTATTCAAGTCTCCGTTTAGCCCTACGATTTTGATATTCTGCGGTTTTGAACAATTCGCTGCTTTAGCGCAGATATCTGCAAGGAGTTCTGAATAACCACCTGCAGTTTTTCCAGTCATAGCTGTTGTTGCTACTTTCTTTGCTGCTTCATACGGATCATATTCAACTGCTTTTGCCTCTGCAGCAGCAACGGCTATGTTCATGCCTTCTCGATATCCTTTGGTGATTTTTGTTGGGTGAACATTCTCATCGATAAGTAAGTCTGCATTCTTTAGCATTTCAGCACTTTTGATAATTACACTTGTAGTTCCATCAAATGCTTTTTGTTCTTGGGCTTTGGCTATGCCAATCATTTCTAACGCAATAGGATCTGTTGTAGGTAATGCTTTGAGAATAGAAGCTCCGTCATTAGTTAGTGTTCTATTCCCTAGTCGGTCAGTCAGCATTTTGTCCATTCCCAATGGACCGAGAGTTGAGCGAACTCTGTCAGATACGAAAATAGCTGAATCAACAATTCTGCGTTGGGCTTCACGACCAGTCAATATGGTTTCATCTTCCATGTTACACCGCAATTGCTTCAGCCGTTTGAAGAGTGCGGTTGAGGTTTTGTGCTATTGTTGAAAGGTAATCATTCTGTTCCATACCAGAGAATGCTGAACTTGGACTGTCTAGTGGGCTTAACATTGCATGATACATTGTATGAAGTGCTAATGCTATGAAGTGTTCACCGTGACGCTTCTTGGATTTCTCCATGTTCTCTAATTTTGATAAGTCTTGACGATCTTTCACTAGTTTCTTGAGTATCTCGCATGAAAGTCCATCCATGTGTATTGAATACACACCGTCTGTTTGCTTTATGTTGCAGATATCATCGATTATTTCGTCAGTATCTCCAATCTTGCTCACGTTGCGGTACAAGTTTAGCATTTGCAGAATGTGGAAGTGTGAGGTCTTACCTGTATAATTAGCAAGATATTCACGGATTGCTTTAACAGCATTGTCATTGAGTCCGTATGATTTTAGCATCTGCATCTTATCATGCTCTCCATAGTATCTTGCACTTGTGCTTCCATTACCTACGAACTCGTCTGGATGGAGAACTACCATTCTTTCAGTATATTCCTTGGCAGGGTGAGGTCGCCTTGCTGCTATCTTGGCAAACTTTCTTGCTTCTCTCCAACTCATTCCGTCTTTCATATCGTTTCTTTCCATGACTGCCCAATCTTTGCTTCGCCTGTCGATTTGGTCTCTTGGATTATTTCTGTGAACCATTCGTGCTGCTCTGGCAGCAATAAGTTCTGATAACGCATATCGCTTCTTACCAATCCAAGCTTCAGATGCATTACCGTCATGAGCTAACTTTACTGGTTTGATTTCATCAAGTTTCTCAAGATGTTCAGTATGATACTGTGTTGTTTCTATTGGAGGATTTATTTTGGCTGCTTCTAGTATGCTTTTAGGAGCCAATTCATAGCATCGATACTTGGCGAAGTATTCAGGAATACATTGACATAGCATTTTGTTGATATATCGAGTTTGCTCAGGAACAAGATATGGTTTATCACCCATTTTGTCTTGGAAGTCGTCTTGGCTAGTGTTGAATACTGCCTCTATGTCATTCTCGAAATCTTCAATGATTTCTGCCATCTCTCCTGGTTGGAACTTTTCTCCTTTAGGAAATGTGAACCAATCAATGCGATCTCCAAATACTGTAAAGAAGTCAGTCATACCTAAGTTAGTAAACATTCCATGATACACCATGAAATCTTCAGGAGATGTTTGACTTGGCTCCCATGCTGCAGGGTGGGTGTGGTAAAAAGCAGTAGCACCTTCAATCATAGTGCCGTCAACCCTTACTTCGTTCTTGAATGGTGAACCCTTACGATAATACAAGTAGCCATCTTTCACATATCCGCTCCCTTCACCAAAGGTTTGACACTTTTCAGCTAACTGATACATGAATGCATCACTACCGACTTTTCCCTTCAGCTTTTCACGCTTGTAATGTGAAGATTGTTTTTTTGCGCTCATGGGTTTGTGATCGTTGATGTACATTTCACCGTCCGAGTCTAACTCACCGATGGGATTAGTTTTGATTCGAAAAGCCCTTCCATGTCCACTAATTACAACTCTATCAGATTCTAGGCGATCAATAGTGTACTCATTTGCTGCAGTTACCTCGTATGATAAACGCTTTGGACTTGGTAGCATTTCCTTCTTGGTGCTAAACTTCTTCATTTCACGTTCAATCTTTGCTTTAGATTTTTTACCTGGGGTAAGTACAATACTCCATTCGAACTTGTATTCTCGGTTTCTGTGAACCATAATCCTACGGCAATCGAAGTCTTCAACTACATATCCAGCGAATTTACCACCTTCGCTTGGGAATCCAAAAGCTTGCTTGAACATCTCGACAGTAGGCTTCACAATACCACTAGACTTGCTTTGCCGTTTGAGAGATTCGGCTTTATTCTTCACAGGATGACCTTCAGGCATCAAATCTGCATCTTCGAGAATTGCATCATCTGGAGGATTTTTTGCTACTAGCATTTTGAAGAACCGATTAACCCTATTCATGCCGCCTCTGCGATACGCTTCTTCAACAGCTCCGTTGGTTGCTTGTCGAATTGGAGATTTCTGCATGGCGTTGTGCTTTTGCATTTTACTTTGGAGGGTTTTCTTCTTCGATAATGCTATTGGTGCGTGTGTAGGGTTTTGCTTGTATTCATCTGTTCGTGAGCCTACTACTGCATGGCACCATACTATATGCTCTTTACCGCTGCTCTTGATTCGTATTCTTCCACATTCGGTTGAGGTTGATAGGCCACCGTATGTTTCTGGCCTTAGCCTCGGTTCTGATTTTTTATTCGGGAATGCCTTCAATGTTAATGCTGGTTTCACAACTATGTCGTCTTTCACGTAAATGTGTCCTTCGCTAGTTTCTGCAGTAATCAGCCATGTTCCTTTTTCGATATCACCATCGATTATATCGAATGTTTTCGGCCTTAGCATATTGAACTTGATCCTCCGCCCAAATTTACTTCTTGGTTCAGGTTTAGGAACTTCTTGTTCGCCATCAACATCTATTCTTTTCAACCCTGCAGAAATTATAGCTCCTTTGTAGTGCCTGCCTGTTACATCAACGCCCGATTCAGTAATGAATGCTCCACCAGGCTTGCCTGAGATTCTCTCAGGCTTTGCGAATACAGGAGGGTTGTCTATCCATGCGGAATCGAGTTTTACTTTCCCATATAGTTCAATGTCTGGACCAATCCAGTATTCTTGTTTGGCGGCCACATCATCTCCAGGAGTAGCGTAGCTATGGTCGTAAAATGGATAGGGGATTTCTTCAGGTTTGACTTTACCCATACGCCATAAAGAACTCATCTTCAAATTGTTGGGCGAACCCAATTTTGCGTGTTGTTCTTTCATAGGACCGTTGTAAATTCGGTCATAACGATATTTGTTCAAAACTTCAGTAGGAATGTCAATGTACATCAGAGTCTTGTTTCCTTTTTTCTTTGCACCTGGCGTTCCCTCGCCAGGATCATTTGCGTATTGTAAAGCATACTGTTTGTTTGTCGTGAAATATCTTCCTCCATAACTCCATTGCGCCCATCTCCCCCAACTATCCTTCGTGTTTTCCTGTTTCGGTTCTGGACCCCTAGAAACAAGTGGGTATTTATTCGCCAAGTCGCCCCTCCAAAGTCGAGTCATACCTTGTTTTGGCGGTGGAGGGTTGGTTTTTGGTTTCTGCTCCTTCTTTTGATTGCCTTGTTGTTTGTCATCCTTCTTTGGGTCTTTTTTCTTACTCGCTTGCTTCCGCTTCTTTTCTGCTTCTGCACGCTTCTTTTCTGCTTCCTTCTCTTTCCTGATGGCATCTTTGTAATTGAAAGGAATTAGATCACCCATGAGAGTTTTCGATAACTCTGTCGATAGCCTTCGTACATTCTTTGGCGGTGCGGGTGCTGGATTCCTTTTCATTTCGTATGCATCAAACACTAGCTGACGAATCTTCTTTTGTTGGTTATCTGTAATCTTATGTCCTGAAAACAGCATAACCATCTTTGAATTTTGCTGGATTTTGATTCTAACATTCTCTTTTGTGATGGATTTAGGAACAAGTAGTGTAGCAAATCCTCCGCCTTTGTAGCCTTCGCCCCATCGGTCAAGAACAAAACCTACATCTTCCAGTAGTTCAACTGCAACTGTCAATGGAACAATTCTAGGAAGGTCGAATCTCAATATCGCAGACATTATCGTAATGCCTTCAGGCGGGTTTGATTTTACTTCTTTCAAATTGAACCGTTTGAGGTATGCATCTTTGCTCGCTCGAAGTGTTGGTTCACCCCATAGAATGTATCTTGATAGCGAACCTGCACTTGTGTAATCATCCCAATTCTCCCTCTTACGATGCCTGGTGATGTATCGCTTCTTTCTCTCTGGATCTTTATGGATGGTGTAATCAGACATTCCTTTAGCACCAAAATGCGTTGTTTTAGTTCTGCCATCATTGTATGTGAATACGGCAACCATCTTCTTTTCCTTACGAGGGCTTTTGCTAAATGATACGGTTGGTTTACGTGGGGGGTTGCTTCGTTTGTTGTCTTTCTTGAGCCTACTTTTCTCTCTGCGACCACGATTGATTGATTCATCTTCAAAGCCTACAATTTCTCCATCAATATGT
>MDSV01171374.1_pt1 | contig 48248 bp, 41 predicted proteins | sample 810851 | NCBI WGS metagenome assembly MDSV01 (sample SAMN05326640, study PRJNA326480) | marine metagenome | isolation source: seawater | place: Atlantic Ocean: North East | collected 2012
ATCCCTCAGGATTTAATTGAAACAGCCGCGCTTAAATTAAAATCCGTTCAATCAGAGGCTGAATTCTTTCAACTAAGAGCTAAATATCTTGGTAAAAAATCTTTTGTTGTTAACGCATTCTCAAAGCTCAGAGAGCTCAAATCAGATGAAAAAGTAATTGCTGCAAAAGAGTTAAATGTTCTTAAGAATAACTTAACTAAATTATTTGAGACCTCCCATGAAGGTATAGAGGGCAAAAGTAACCTTGAGAAATTAGATGTAACTCTTCCAGCTGATCCCTTTCTAGTTGGTGCTGAGCACCCAATAACTAAAATTTCACAAAAAATTATTAACTATTTCACTCCGTTAAATTATCAAATTTTTGCTGGAAATGAGATAGAGACAGACTTTTATAATTTTGAAGCATTAAATTTTCCAAAAAATCACCCTGCAAGACAAATGCATGATACTTTTTATCTTAATTCTGATAGTAAGTCACAATATTTATTAAGAACACACACCTCAAATACTCAAATTCATGCAATGCTTTCAGAAGATTTACCTTTATATATGCTTTCTCCTGGTAGAGTCTTTAGATGTGACTCTGATAATACCCATCTACCAATGTTTACTCAAATTGAGGGTTTAGTTGTTGATGAAGACGTGACCTTTGGAGATTTAAAAGGAGTTTTAATTGACTTCATAGAAGACTTTTTTAATGAAAAAATGGAAGTTAGATTTAGGCCATCATATTTTCCTTTCACAGAACCCTCAGCAGAAGTAGATATAAAATTTGGAAAGCAGGGATGGTTAGAAATTTTAGGCTGCGGCATGGTTCATCCTAACGTGTTAAATGGCTGCAACATAGACACGCAAAAATTTCGGGGTTTTGCATTTGGTATGGGTGTTGAGCGATTAGCTATGCTTTACTTCGGCGTAACAGATATCAGAGAATTTTATTCTTCCAATTTAGATTTTTTAAATCAATTTCCATCATGAAAATTCAATATCCATATTTAAAGAATTTTCTTAATACAAAGCTTAGCCAAAAAAAACTTGTTGACGTATTTACTCAAGTTGGTTTTGAATGTGAAATAGAGGGAGATCTAATAGAATTTGACATTACTCCAAATCGAGGAGATGTTCTCTCACTTAGGGGTCTGGAAAGAGAATTTTATGCACATCAATCAACAAAACCTAGCCGGAAACTAAAAACCTCAACACTAAGACTTACTAAAGATAAGAAAATTATTAAACATATTGATGGCTCTGGTTGCGGTAATTATCATTTAATGCTGGTTCAAAATTTGCAAAAAATAAAAAATTTAGACGCCAAAAAGCGAACCTTTATAGAGTCTGCTGGAGTGCCGTTAATACATCCCTTAGTTGATTTAGGCAACTATGTGATGCTGGAAATTGGTGCACCTTTGCATGTATTTGATCTGGCTAAGCTCTCTCTACCAATCAATGTAAAATTTCCTGAGACAAATAATAATTCAGTAAGAGTTATTGGTGGTGATGAAAAAGATATTCAAACTTCATCGCTAACAATCCAGGATCAATCCGGAATTCAGGCAATAGCTGGCATCATTGGAGGTGAGACATCTTCAGTATCATCAAAAACAATTAATATTGCTGTTGAAGCTGCCTTTTTTAGGCCTGAGATTATAGTTAATGAAGCTAGAAAGTATGGGCTTTCTACTGATGCTTCACATCGATTTGAGAGGGGAGTGGATCCAGAGATACAGCAACTTGCATTAGAAAGATATCTATTTCTCTTAAATCAAATAGCTGAATTTGATTCAGTTGAGCTCTATCATTCATATTCCCACAAAATTAAAAAGAAAAATGTGAAATTAGATTTATCAAGATTTAATAATTTTTCTGGGCTAAATTTAAAAGCAAGCAAAGCGATTCATATATTGAAAAACTTAGGCTTTAAAGTGCTTACTAGGAATGGAAATAATGCAATATTCAATATTCCTAGCCATAGGTTTGATATTTCTCTAGAAGAAGATTTGTACGAGGAATTATTAAGATCGTATGGGTATGACAGCATACCTATATCAAAACCTAAGGCTGGACCAATAATTAAAAATAGGGAAGATAGTTCATTGCAGAAACTACAACTTTGCTTTGTACATGCCGGTTTTAAAGAGCTTATGCATATGCCATTTGTTTCAAGAGAGTCATTTCAACAATTAAATTCTAATAACTGGACCGCTGCTGAACTACAAAATCCAATAAATGAGAACGAGCCATTGCTAAGGGGAAGCCTTTTTAAATCTCTATTTGCAGCAATAAATAGCAATGTAAAAAAAGGACATACATCTATTAAAGTTTTTGAAGTAGGCAACGTATTTAAAAAAGAAAAGAGTGTCTTCGCCCAATCCTTACATTTATCAGGAATTATCTATCACCATGAACCTCAGCAAACCTGGAGCCAGAAAAAATTTGTTTATGATTTCTTTTCATTAAAAGCAGAAATTTTTAAATTATTGCAAACACTAGGCATGCAAAATATTGCATTTCAAAAAGCAAGCTCCTTAATGCCATTCAATGAAAATGCTTTAGATATTTTTATTGGTAAACAAAAAATTGCAGTGATTGGTGAAATAGACCTTTCTGTTACAGAGAAGCTAATCAAAAAACCAGCTTTTGGATTTGAAATTTATCCGGAAAAAATTTCATTACTATTCAAAAATACAAAAATTAAAAAGACCAGCAAATTCCCTCTATCAACTCGAGACATTAATATTGTTCTAGATAAAGCTATTGCTTATCTAGAGGTTGAACGTTTAATTGCTAAAGGAGCAATTAAGCATCTAGCTTCATTTAAACTCATCAATACATTTGAAGGGAAAGATATTCCTAAAGGATCAATCAGCATGACATTAAGATTTATTTTTCAAAGTAATTTGAAATCTTTATTGGAGTCTGACATTAATAGTTCTATGCAAAAGCTATTTAAGCTATTAGAAAAAAGATTGAATGCTAAAATAAGGTCATGACTTTAACCAAAAAGGATTTAAGCGCAATACTCAAGAAAGAATTGAAGCTATCTGTAGATATCTCCGATTCTTTGGTGGATGAATTTTTTCAGGCTATTACAACTACTCTTAGAGACAAAAAGAATCTCAAGCTATCTGGGTTTGGTACCTTTGAAACTATTAAAACAAAAGAGCGCATGGGTAGAAATCCAAAAACTATGGAGAATTTTAAAATTCCAGCTCAAAATAAAGTTCGTTTTAGTTCAACTTCAAAAGCCAAATACTTCTTAAACTAAAGATGAGGAAGCAGGGACAAAATTTTAATAAATCTGATTTAGTAATTCATCTATCAAGAAAATTTTCTTCTTTAAGCGATGAAATAATTACTGATGTCATTGATATTGTACTGCAAGAAATTATTAACACTGTTGCATTAGATAGAAGGGTGGAAATAAGAGGCTTTGGGTCATTCTCAAAAAAACATATTAGGCCCAGAAGGTTTATAAATCCCAAGACAAAAGAAGAATCTTATCTAGGTGAAACATCTATTATGCATTTCAAAGCCTCTAAAAAACTTCTTCATACCAATGATTGATCAAAGAATAATTGTTGCAATCGATACGTATGATCTTTCAAAGGCTAATGCTATTTTAGATCATCTCGATCCAGATCTTTGTAAAATTAAAATTGGAAGTGTTGTTTTTAATGCGCTTGGTAAATTATTTCTTCAGGAGGTATCTCAACGCGGCTTTAAAATTTTTTTAGACTTAAAATTGCATGACATACCAAATACGGTGCATGAGACAATTTTAGGCTTTCATGACTGTTCAATTGATATGCTTAGTGTTCATTTATCTGGTGGAGAGGAGATGCTTAGAAAGGCTATGCTTGCAGCTAAGACGATTAATGCCAAAGTTATTGGAGTTACAATTCTTACAAGTTTGGAGGAATTAGACACATTGGTTTTATTTGACAATACTCTTGATGATCAAATGACACATTTACTTAAGATGGCAAAAAAAACAAATTTAGATGGAATTGTTTGCTCGCCTCTTGAGCTAGAAATAGCCAATTCAATTCTGGACTCACACTCAATAAAAATTACACCAGGAATCAGAGATATTAAAGCAAAAGATGATCAGGTAAGAACTATGAGCGCAAAGGACTCGATTGAGCAAGGTGCTACATTCTTAGTTATTGGTAGGCCAATTACACAAGCTGAAGATATTTCAAAAGCATTGCAAAATTTTAGCGATTCAATTTATGAATAAGAGATCTATTCAAAAGACATTATTAGATCTTAAAAAGCTATCAAAACATAAGATTGCTAAGAAAAAACTGTCTTTTAAATTTGAATCAGAATTTCTAAATTACCATTCCTTTTTAAAAGATTTTTCATCTCAGCATTATCAAATCTTTGATGAGCTTGCATTTCAATTAGATCTTCAAGGCTCTATAGAAGATCTCTTTAGCGGGCAAGTTGTTAACAAGACAGAAAATAAACCAGCTTTACATCATCAATATCGTATTAATCAAAAAGCGACAGATTTCAATTTTAAGAAAATTACAGCACCTTTTATTAAAAGGATTAAGCAAGAAGGTTTTATTAATATTATTTCTTTTGGTATAGGTGGTTCATATGAAGGACCAAAATTACTCCAAGAATTTACACAGAATCACTCATCAAAATTAAATTATTATTTTATATCTGGTCCTGATAAAGATGAATTTAACTCAATCTTAAAACCATTAAGCGGGCAAAAGAATTTCTATATTTTTTCATCTAAATCATTATCAACAGATGAAACTTTGTTATGTTTAAAATGGCTGGGGCAGAAGAGAAACTCATTGAATTCGATAGTCATTACAGCAAATAGAGAAAAAGCTATTTCTATGGGTTTTCCTGAAAATTGTATTGTTCCTTTCCCGGAATCCATTGGAGGAAGGTACTCCATATGGTCACCTATATCTCTTAGCGCTGGCATAGAAAATAACTTTTCTGAATTTTTAAAGGGTGGCGCCGTTGCAGATCAAATGATGCAAGGCAATTCACAAGACCAGAAAAAATATCAAAAGCTAATAAAAATATTATCATTTTCTGATCTTTGGTTTAGTAATTTTAAAAATAAAAAGAATCGAGTAGTTCTATCATACAACTGGAAGCTAAGGTCTTTAGCTAATTATGTTCAGCAACTAGAGATGGAGTCGCTTGGCAAAAAATCAAATCCAAGATCTATTTTTCAAAATACTGGACAATCAATATTTGGAGGTTTTGGATCAACTGCGCAGCATTCTTATTTCCAATTACTGCACCAAGGCACTTCAGAATTTTGTGCCGATATAATTTTTTGCCCAATAAAAAATAGCCCATTAAGCTCAGCCCAGGCCAGAGGACAGGCTCAATTATTGTCTTCCACACAAAGATCTCTTGTGAATTCAATTGAGTTTTCAAATGGAAATGCTCCTGTTAATCTTTTTACATTGCCCAGTCTTACGCTTTCATCATTAGGGTTTCTTCTTGCCTCATGGGAGCACAGGGTATTTGTAACAGCATCAATGTTGCAGATTAATCCATTTGATCAATTTGGAGTTAAAGCAGGTAAAATGGCTGCAAAATCATTACTAAATAAACAATGAATCCTAAGATCAAAACCTTAGTTGCAAGAAAAATTAGAAAAAATATAATCAATATGGCTTTTAATGGCTCTACGGTACATATTGGATGTGCTCTTTGCTTAGTGGAGATATTTTCAGTAATTTACCAGAATCATTTAAATTATGATTACCAAAACCCAAATGATCCTGAAAGAGACTTTTTAATTTTGAGTAAAGGTCATGGGGTAATGGCTCAATATGCTTGCATGAAAGAACTTGGATGGCTTAAAGAAAGCGATTTAGTAAATTATTTCAATGATGGCACTGAGTTAAAAGGGTTATCTGATTCTCGAGTTCAAGGTTTAGAAGTTACATCTGGTTCACTTGGTCATGGCCTGTCAGTTGGTATCGGTATTGCTTTTGGGCACAAAATCAACGAAACAAACCAAAAGACATTTATTATCGTGGGAGATGGTGAGCTTAATGAAGGGTCTTGTTGGGAAGCAATTCAATTTGCTGGACATCACGAATTAAGTAATGTTTTGATGATAGTTGATAAAAATAATTTTCAAGCGATGGATGAGACATCCAAAATTATTAATCAAAAAAATCTAGCAAACCAAATAAAAGCTTTCAATTTTAATGTTATTGAAGTTGATGGCCATGATGAAGCAGCTATTGATCATTCGATTATCAGCCTTCTATCCTCTAAGAATAATAAACCAAACTGCATTGTAGCTAATACAATTAAAGGCAAGGGAATTTCATTTATGGAAAATACAAATGATTGGCATTATCTTAGGCTTAATCAATCTTTGTATGAGAAGGCTCTTCTTGAGTTAGAGCAATGAGAGAAACTTTTTCAAAAATATTGGTGCAAATAGCCGAGGCAAATTCAAAAGTTTTACTGTTATCAGGCGATCATGGTTATGGCTTATTTAATTCTTTAAGAGAAGTGAAACCCAATCAATTTATTAATATGGGTGTTGCTGAGCAAAATATGGTTGGAGTGGCAGCAGGACTTTCTAGGGTAGGTTTTAAGCCTATCGTATATGGCCTAAGTGCTTTTATACCAATACGTGTATTAGAACAAATTAAATTGGATGTTTGTCATGATAACTTGCCAGTAATATTTATTGGTGATGGCGCTGGTTTTGTATATAGCCATCTTGGAACTAGTCACCAATCAACGGAAGATATTTCGGCAACTAGAGCTATTCCAAATCTGATTATTCTGTCCCCGGGCGATAGATTTGAATTAGAGAGATGTTTTCACCTTGCATACAATTCATCACTTCCAGTCTACTTAAGGCTTGGCAAAGCAGATAGAGGAGATGTCCATAGAAAAAAATTAAAATTTGAACTTGGAGACCTTATAACAATTAAACAATCGCAGGGAGTTAACAAAGTATCATTAGTTGCGACTGGATCAATGTTAGAAATGGCAAAACGTCTTTGCGAGCACTTTCCTTCTTTAGGATTAGTCAGCGCCCCTTCATTAAAACCAATAAATGAGTCCCAAATAATTGAACTTTGTAAAGTAAATAATTGTTTAATAACTCTAGAAGAGCATTCTGTTCTGGGTGGCCTTGGTTCTATTTTATCTGAAATAGTCTCCACTCTTGATAATATTAAAGTTCATAAAATTGGAATCCAGGATAAATTTTCGGAACATTGCGGTACTTATGAGTACTTACTTAAAGAACACAAAATTGACTTCGAATCATTAAAGATCTTTATTGATCAACATCTTTAATTAACACGATAAAATTTTAGAGTAGCAGGGGAGGTAAATTTTTTAAAATGAATATTGCATTTTTTGGGGCCTCAAGCCAGATAGCTAAAGGCTTAATTAAAAAGTTTATTAAACATTCTAAAAATCAACTCATATTTTTTGTAAGGGATAAAAAGACTTTTAAAGCCTGGCTTAATAAGCAAACAATACCTATCAATGCCTCAGATATTTTGTTTTATTCAGAATTTTCAGTTGATGCTAAGATAGATATAATTATTAACTGCATTGGTGTTGGAGATCCTGCAAAAGCAATCAGTATAAGTTCATCCATTCAATCCACAACAAAATATTTTGATGAAATAGCTTTGGCATATTTAGAATCTAATCCTAAAACAAAATATTTCTTTTTAAGCTCAGGAATTGCGTATGGAGATATTTTTTCGTCTCCTGCAAGAAGCTATAGCCAACAAAATATAGATTTAGAATCTTCAAAGTTAGAGGATGCATATGCAATTTCGAAAATAAAAGCAGAAAATTTGCATCGTGACTTAACTCATCTATCAATTATTGACATAAGAATCTTTAGCTATTTAAGCGATGAAATAGATATAAATAGTAAGTTTTTTATTACAGACGCATTAAAGGCAATAAGAGATGGAAAAACCCTCCTGACTGCAAAGAAAAATATAAGAAGAGACTATATTGGAGCAGATGATTTATATCAATTAATTATTAAACTGCATTCCATTGATCGCTTAAATACAGTTGTTGATGCTTACTCAAAAGAACCTATTGATAAATTTGTAATTTTAGAGATCTTAAAATCATCTTTTGGATTGCAATATGAATTTCAGGATAATTTTGAATCATTAAATGCTACTGGAAGTAAGGATAATTACTATTCAAAAAATTTTTGTGCCAAAAAATTTGGCTATATACCAAAATATAGCTCTAAAGAAATTATTGAAGAAGTTACCAGAAAAGTTCTATTTGATTAAATATTTTCAGGTTATATGGCTTTGATAAACTTAAAAGAAATTCCAGCTACTCCAGGAATTTATAAATTTTTTTCAGAAAATAAAATTATTTATATTGGTAAGGCAAAAAATTTAAAAAAGCGCGTCTCTTCTTATTTTGGAAAATCAACCAAAGATCGTAAGACTAATCAAATTCAAGTCTTAACTGATAGAATCGAGACATTCTCAACATTAAATGAAGCTGAAGCTTTGTTATTAGAGCAATCTTTAATTAAAGAAAATCTCCCACGTTTTAATATCTTATTAAGAGATGACAAGACTTACCCTTACATTCATTTTTCTATGGAACATAAATTTCCCAGTGTCAGTCTAAAAAGAACAAAACATTTCGCAACTAAAAATTTTTTTGGTCCTTTTATAAGTGCTCAAGCTGTGAAATCAACTATTAAAGACTTACAAAAAATTTACCAAATTAGAAATTGTAGTGACAGCACATTTAATAATAGATCCAGACCGTGTATTGAGCATCAAATGAAGAGATGCTCAGCCCCTTGCGTTGGTTTGATTGAAGAAACTAGCTATAAAACTGATATCGATTCATCACAGCAATATCTCTCTGCATCTGGAAAAAAAACAAAATTAATAATGACAGCCAAGATGAAAAAACTTGCTGATATGCAAGATTTTGAACATGCCAATGAAATTAAACAAAGAATTAGGACGTTAGAACTGCTCCAACAAGAGCAATCATTTAGCACCTTGCTGACTAGTGTTGACATATTTGCTTTTATCTCAAAGCTTGATAGAACTGGAGTTTGCATTTTATCAGTTAGAGATGGAAAAATTAGAGGCACAAAAACACATTATTTAAGCGGTAATCTTCTTAACGAGGTGGATAATTTATTTCAAAGCTTAATTTTTTCTTACTATCAAAATATATTTTCATTGCCTGATAAGATATTACTTACAACAAAACTTAATAATATAAACCTTATTAAAAAAGCCATAAAATTAAAATTTAATAAAAATATTCTTATATCGACATCTATCAATAATAGTGCTCGCAAAATAATAAAATTAGCTATTCTAAATGCAAATCAAGTAATTGATAATAAAATTAATCAAGGAGATAAATATGAGCATGCTTTCAAAGATCTTGGTTCATATTTAGGTATAAATGCTGGAGTTAGATTTTCAATTGAAGGGTATGATGTAAGCCATCATTCTGGTAAATATGCTGTTGCGTCATCTGTAAAATTTTCAGATAAAGGTCCAGATAAATCAGGATACAGGCTCTTCAATATTCCAAAAGAACTTTCTGGAAATGACATTGGCTCGATCCAACATATTTTAGAAAGACGAATTAACCGTAGCTCAGAAGATCCTTTGCCTGGCATTGCTTTAGTTGATGGTGGAATTCATCAATTGAATGCAGCATTAAAAGTTTTTAAAAAAATTATTAAAAATCAGCCAATAGTCATAAGCATTGTTAAGGGATCAAAGAGAGTAAGATCTACTGAAACGATATTATCAAAGGATGGCATAATAGAGATGCCAAAAAATAGTCCTGGGTTTGTTTTATTGCAACAAATTAGAGATGAATCGCATAGATTTGCTATCAAAAATAGTAGAATAAAAAAAATTAAATCTATTAAATTTTCAGAGTTACAAATGCTGGATGGAGTAGGCCCTATATTGAGAGAAAGACTATTTCGAGAATTTAAAACTTTAAAATCGTTAAAAGAAGCTTCACTTAATGAGCTAACCGATGTAAAAGGTATAAATATGAATTTAGCATCAAGAATTCTAGAGCATTTACAATCACTATGAAAAATATTATTAACTTTCTTACATTTTCAAGAATTTTTATATCACCAGTGTTATTTATTTTAATAGCATATTTTAATTTTTTTGGGTGGGCTTTAATCATTATTATATTTGCAAGTATTTCGGATTATCTTGATGGTTATTTGGCAAGAAAATATAACCTAACCTCTGTTTTGGGTGAAATCTTAGATCCTATTGCTGATAAAATTTTGATTGCTTTTTGTTTGATAGGGCTAACCATAGCATTGGAAAGTTTATTGATAGGCTTATTAACTGGGACCATTTTAACTAGAGAATTGTGGGTAAGCGCATTAAGAGATATGAATGCTCGAGCTGGTAATGAGCATGCGACTAAAGTGACCTTTCTAGCAAAAACCAAAACTACTCTTCAAATGATCTCAATTTCTTTCTATCTATTTGCTCTATTCGTAAATAAAGCTCTGCTAATATTCACAAGTGATCTCATCCTTATACTCGCGGCCATTGTCACAATAAAAACTGGAATATCATATACAATGGCATCCTTCAGGAACCTTCATTAGATCAAAGTGAGCAAACTTTTTAACTATATAATTTAAAATTACTTTAAACATGAATAAAAATATTTTACATCTCATTAAAAGAAATAAAGAGTTATTTGATCTAGATGTACAAAATTATGAAGAACAGTTATCCGATGCAATCCAATCATCAAGTTTTTTAATATTAGGTGGCGCCGGTTCAATTGGCCAAGCAGTTGTAAAAGAAATCTTTAAAAGAGATCCAAAGAGCCTTGATGTTGTAGATATTAGTGAAAATAACTTAGTAGAGTTGGTAAGAGATCTAAGAAGTTCTTTTGGCTACATAACTGGCTCTTTTAGTACTTTTGCATTAGATATTGGGTCAGTTGAGTTTGATGCTTTTATGAAGCAAGCCAGTGGCTACGATTATGTTCTGAATTTGTCAGCATTAAAACATGTTAGATCAGAAAAGGATCCCTACACATTAATGCGAATGATTCAAGTTAATATTTTTAATACTGAAAGCTCTATTCACCAATCAATTAGTGTAGGAGCAAAGAAATACTTTTGCATTTCGACAGATAAGGCCACTAATCCAGTAAATATGATGGGTGCGTCTAAAAGAATTATGGAGATGTTTTTAATGAAAGAGAGTTTAAATATTCCCATCTCTACAGCTCGCTTTGCAAATGTTGCATTTTCTGATGGCTCTTTACTTCATGGATTTAATCAAAGGCTTATAAAAGAGCAGCCTATTGTTGCTCCTAATGATGTGAAGCGATATTTTATAACTCCAAAAGAATCAGGTCAGCTTTGCTTATTATCATGTTTGTTTGGAAAGAATAGAGATATTTTCTTCCCAAAATTAAATGAAGAGTTACATCTATTAACCTTTAAAGAAATCGCAGAAGCTTTTTTGTTAGCAAAGGGTTTTCAACCACATATATGCAGTTCGGAGGAGGAGGCTAGAGCACTTGCATCCTCTCTTCCAAAAAAAGATTCATGGCCATGTTTTTTCTCTCCAAGTGACACAACTGGAGAAAAAGATTTTGAAGAGTTTTTTTCAACAAATGAGACATTAGATCTGAAGACTTTTACTAATATTGGAATAATTAAAAATGATCCATTGTTTGATAAATCTAAGTTAGATGATTTTAAAATAAAAGTTAATGCAATGAGATCTAAAAATAATTGGAATAAAGATGAATTATTAAATTTTTTTCAGGACCTTCTTCCTAACTTTAAGCACATAGATACAGGCAAGTATTTAGATGCCAAAATGTGAAATAAACTAATATGAATAAAGAACTTGTTAAATTCATTCAACATACCTATGAAACAAATGAGTTTATTCCGCTTCATGAGCCTGAATTTAAGGGTAATGAAAAGTCCTATGTAATGGATGCAATAGATAGCACATATGTTTCTAGTTCTGGCTTATATGTCGATAGATTTGAAGAAAAATTAACTAAATATACTTCTTCTAAACAATCAGTTTCTCTTGTAAATGGCACTGCAGCTTTAAGTTTGGCAATGTATATTTCTAATATTCGCGCAGGAGACCTTGTTATAACTCAACCACTTACTTTTGTAGCTACTTGCAATGCAATTCATCATTTAGGAGCATCTCCAATTTTTATTGATATAAGTATGAATAATTTGGGGCTTGATCCAAATTCAGTTATTGAGTACTTAGAAAATTTTGCAGATCTTGATGATAATGGAAATTGTATTTTGAAGAAAACAAAACAAAAAATAAAAGCCATTATTCCGATGCATACTTTTGGACATCCCGTTGATTTAGATAAGTTTAAGAAAATTTGTGAGGATTGGAAGTTAATCCTCATAGAAGATGCAGCAGAAAGTCTTGGTTCTTTTTATAAGGGAATTCATACTGGAACCTTTGGTAGGTTTGGCGCTTTAAGTTTCAATGGTAATAAAATTATTACTACTGGAGGTGGAGGAATGTTGCTTTGTAAGAATGCTGAAGATGGTAACTATGCTAAACATCTCTCAACTACAGCAAAATTAAAGCATCCTTATGAATTTGTTCATACTGAGCCAGGTTTTAATATGAGAATGCCAAATCTAAATGCGGCTCTTGGGTGTGCTCAATTAGAGTCCCTAAAGAATTTTTTAAAAATAAAAAAACATATTGCAAACATGTATGCTGAATTCTTCAGAGGAAAAGATTTTACTTTTATATCCGAGCCTGAATACGCCCAGTCAAACTACTGGCTTAATTCAGTACTATGTCCAGACGAAAATGCGAAAAATTCACTACTGGAGTATTCAAATAACAAAGGTGTTAATATGAGACCGGTATGGAGGTTAATGTATAAATTACCTATGTTTTCACAATCCATTAAAGGAGAGATGAAAAATGCTGAAAAAATTGAACGCTTATTAGTTAATTTACCAAGTTCGCCAAAGGAAATAATTTTAAATAATAATAATGCAAATATAGCTCAGAAATAGAATGACCATAATAATTGCAGAGGCTGGTGTTAATCATAACGGTGATGAGGAATTAGCTTATTCATTAGTCCATGCCGCAGTAAAGGCTGGAGCTGATATTATTAAATTTCAGACTTTTAGAGCTGAAGAACTTACAACCCAGCATGCTCAACAAGCTGATTATCAAACTAAAAATTCTAATTTAGATGAATCACAGCTAGAAATGCTTAAAAAACTTGAGCTGTCTGATGAGACCTTTTTAAAGATTAAGCTAGCTTGTGATGATCTTGGAATTGGTTTTATGTCTACTGCATTTGATTCTCGAAGCCTTAATTTCTTAGTTAAAACTATTGGGGTTGACACTTTGAAAGTTCCATCTGGTGAGATTACAAATGCTCCTTTAATCTTAGAGCATGCAATTACTGGTAAAGATATTATTTTATCAACTGGCATGTCTAATATTGATGAAATTAGAAATGCTTTATCAGTTATAGCATTTGGGTATGCATCTTCATCAGCAGAATTGGTGCTAGATAAATCTTTCGAAAAATTTTTTAAATCTAAAGCTGCACAGGAATTTTTAAAAAATAAGGTGACACTGCTTCATTGCACTTCTGAATATCCAGCTCCACTTGAAGATCTTAACTTAAATGCTATGCATACTTTAGCAGATGAATTTAATCTTCAGATTGGCTACTCTGATCATTCTTTGGGGATTGAGGTACCCATTGCAGCAGTTGCGATGGGGGCAAAAATTATTGAGAAACACTTTACTCTTGATAAAGCCATGGAAGGCCCAGATCATAGAGCATCCATAGAGCCTCAAGAATTAGAGCGTATGATTGAGTCTATTAGAAATGTAGATCTTGCGTTAGGTTCTTCGGAAAAAAAAATACAAACCTCGGAGCTTAAAAATTTAAGTATAGTCAGAAAAAGCATAGTTGCAGTTGACGCAATCTGCCCAGGAGAAGTTCTCTCAGAAGCAAATATCGGTATTAAAAGGCCTGGCACAGGAGTCTCTCCATTTAAATACTGGGATTATTTAGGTAAAAAATCTAAAAATGCTTATCAAGCAGGAGACCTAATTGATGAATAAAGACTACATCATGATTGGATGTGGCGGACATGCAGGAGTGTTATTAGATATTCTCTCAATGTTAGACATTAGTGTAAGCTCATATGTTTCTCCAGAAGAAGCCGCTAATCATTCTAACTTTAGCAAGCTTAATTGGATAAAGGACGATAGCTACGCTTTAAACTTAGACCCTTCATCAGTAGTATTCATCAATGGAATTGGCTCTTTACCAGGGAATTCTAATAATAGAAAAGAGGTATTTGAACTTTATAAAAAATATAATCATTCCTTTCTCTCTATTGAATCTCCTCACTCTTCAATCTCCTCTTCATGTATCATGGGAGAGGGTGTTCAGATTAGTTCGGCTGCAAGCATTCAAGTAAATACAATTATTGGTGAGAATGTCATTGTAAATAGTGGAGCATTAATTGATCATGATTGCAGCATAGGTAGCCACACACATATTTCGCCAGGTGTAACTATTTGCGGTAATGTCACTATTGGATCAGGTACTCACATTGGAGCAGGGGCAACAATAATCCAAGATATAGATATAGGGAATAATTGTATTATTGGTGCAGGCGCCACTGTAACAAAATCAGTTAAACATAATCATATTTTATATGGTTATAGAAATGATCCTCAGCCCGTAAAGCCAAAAATGACTACTAAGTTGAATAAGAAGGATGGAGTTAAAGTATTATTTTTTGGAAGAAATAACTGTGATGCATCAGAAAAAATTCTAAATCAAATGTATCAAAATGGATTTAATGTTACTTACATTAAGTCTGAGCATCGAAATCAACAGCTTCCTGAAGGTATTTTGAAGTGGGAAGGTGATTATATTATATGTTTCAGGAGTCTATTTATTTTGAGAGATAAATTACTTAAAAAAGCAAAAATTGCTGCAATTAATTTTCATCCTGGCCCACCCGAATATCCAGGAAGTGGCTGCACAAATTTTGCATTGTATGATGAAGTTAATACTTTTGGAGTTACCGCTCATTTTATGAATGCAAAAGTTGATAATGGGAAAATTCTTGAAGTGCGAAATTTCCCAGTTGGTGAGTCTGATACCTTGCCAGATCTTCTTGAAAAAACTCACAGTGAGTTATATATCTTATGCACTAAATTTATTGATGCTATTGAAAATGAAGGTGAAGCATTCTTAAAATTGCTCGCAAGTGAATGTGAAGGTATAAATTGGGTAGGCGAAGCACGTTTAATAAAAGAGTTAGAGGTGTTGCAGAATATTGATTTGGGTATTAAAAAAGCAGAATTGGAAAGAATTATAAGAGCAACTAATATAGTTGGTTTTCCCCCTAATATTATGTTTCATGGCTATAAGTTCTATTTAAATTTAGATGACACAAAAGAGTTAAAAAGTTCTAAAAATGTAGATTTAAGTTTAGAAAAATCTGAATTGGAAAGAATTATTCCTCCCAAAAATTCGAATATTTCTCCTCCTAATATAATGCTTCACGGCTATAAGTTTTTTTTAAATTCAGACATAAAAACTTCAATGAAGTATGAAATATATTGAAAAAAGCTCTGAAAAAAGCTTTGGGCTTTTATTCAGTCTTATCTTCTTTTTATCTGGATTATATTTTTTATTCAAAGACGAATTATTCTTTTTAGTATTCTTTTTAGTTTCAATTTTACTTTTTTTTATGTCTTTTTTTTCCGCTAATCTATTAATTTATCCTAATAAAGCATGGCATAAATTTGGAATATTGCTGGGGATATTTGTTTCGCCATTAGTTATGCTTTTTATATTTTGCGTAACTGTAATTCCAATAGGATTAACTATGAAGCTTGCTAGAAAAGATCTTTTAAGAAAAAAAATTTCTCATGATCAACCGTCGTATTGGATTGATAGAGAAAAACCCAATACAAATATGACTAAACAGTATTAGAAAAATGATTAGTTTTATTAAAGAGTTATGGGAATTTCTTTTAGCCAGAAGAAAGTTTTGGTTATTTCCAATTATTATCATGTTGGGTATTCTTGGGGGTCTTATTGTTCTCTCTCAGGGGTCTGTAATTGCTCCATTCATCTACACTATATTTTAAATCATGTATCCCATTCTTGGAATTTCTGGGCTTTATCATGATAGCGCGGCAGTCATATTAATTGATGGAGAAATTATAGCTGCAGCTCAGGAGGAACGATTTACTAGAGTAAAACATGATGCATCTTTTCCAAATAACGCTATCAATTATGTCCTTGAGGAGGCTAATTTAAATCTTTCAGATGTAAAAAAAATAGCATTTTATGAAAAACCATTTTTAAAATTTGAACGTTTGCTTGAAAGCTATGTTGCAAATGCACCATATGGTTTTAATTCATTCAGGATGGCAATGCCTATATGGCTAAGAGAAAAACTGTTTTTAAAGAATTTAATTTTAAAAGAATTAAAAAAATTAGACTCTACTCTTGATGAGTCAAGGCTTTTATTTGGTGAACATCATCTAAGCCATGCTGCTAGTGCTTTTTTCCCCTCTCCATTTAATGAAGCTATTATTTTGACTATGGATGGAGTGGGTGAATGGGCAACAACATCAATTGCTATCGGTAAAGGGAATGAAATTTCTATTAAAAAAGAGATTCATTTTCCTCATTCTCTGGGCCTTTTGTATTCAGCATTTACTTATTATCTTGGTTTTAAAGTAAATAGTGGTGAGTATAAAGTCATGGGTTTGGCTCCATATGGTCAACCAAAGTATAAGGATTTAATTCTTGAAAAATTAATTGATCTTAAAAATGATGGCTCTTTTAGAATGAACCAGTTGTATTTTAATTACTCTACTGGCTTGACTATGACCAATAGAAAGTTTTCTAAATTATTCGGATGTTCAAGGAGAAAACCTGAATCAGATAACTTAGTACAATTTCATATGGATATAGCTGCTTCAATCCAGGCAGTTGCAGAAGAGGTTATTTTAAAGATTGTAAAATTTGCTTCAAATGAATATGACATCCCTAATCTTTGTTTAGCAGGGGGAGTGGCATTAAATTGTGTTGCAAATGGAAAAATTGTAAAAGAAAAAATTTTTAAAGAAGTATGGGTGCAGCCTGCATCTGGAGATGCAGGTGGTGCGCTTGGAGTGGCATTATCTGTCTGGCATCAAGAACTTAATATGCAGCGAAAAGAAATATATATAGATCAAATGAAAGGAGCTTATTTAGGACCTTCTTTTGATGATAAATCGATTGAAATTGAATTAAGAAAGTTGAATGCTAATTATAAAATGGTAGACCAAGAAACAATGTTAGATTTTACAGCAGCAGAACTTTCTAAAGGTAAAGCAGTAGGCTGGTTTCAGGGGAGAATGGAGTTTGGCCCTAGAGCTTTAGGAAATAGATCTATATTGGGCGATCCAAGATCTTCGAAAATGCAAAAAAATCTTAATCTTAAAGTAAAATTTAGGGAAAGCTTTCGTCCATTTGCTCCTTCAATTCTTTTTGAAGAATTGCAAGAATGGTTTGATCTTGATAAAGAAAGCCCATATATGTTGCTAGTAGATCTCGTAAATGCTGATAAGCAAATTAAGATGTCAGAAGAAGAAAAAAAATTATTTGGTATAGAAAAACTTAATATCAAACGATCAAAAATACCTTCTGTCACTCATGTTGATTATTCTGCAAGAATTCAAACAGTTCATAATAAAACAAATCCTTTGTATTATTCTTTAATTAAAAAGTTTAGAGAAATAACAGGATGCCCAGTTTTAATCAATACTTCTTTCAATGTTAGGGGTGAACCGATTGTTTGCACTCCAAAGGATGCTTTTAATTGTTTCATGGGCACCAATATAGATAATTTGATAATAGGTAATTTTATTCTTAATAAAGAAGATCAAGATCAATCTTTATTATCGAATTATAAAGATAAATATGAATTGGATTAAATTAGTGCTAATTAATTTAGCTGTTTTTTTCTCCCTAGCTTTAATTCTCTTTATTCCAGTAGAAATCTATTACTCTATTAAAGACTCTGAGATTAATTCTTCAAATGATCGAACTAATTTCTGGTTAAACATACACCCAAATTCAAAAAAAAATGCAATATTTGACTTAAAACCTGGAACATATAGGCATGTGGGACCATTTAATGAATTTGATTATGAATTTAATATTAATAAGAATGGATACAAAGATCCAAATTTTAATCTTTCAAAATCTATTGATGTTTTAATTTACGGAGATAGTTTTACTTTTGGGCATGGGGTAGAAAGTAAAAATAGATTTAGCGCCATTTTAAGTAAAAAATATCCAAATTTTAATATAGCTAATATGGCATATAATGCTGGTTTTACTTCTCCACATTATCTCCTTCATTATTTAAAAAATATCAATCTTAAACCAAGGTTTATTTTTGTTGGAACATTTATTGGTAATGATTGTCAATCAGACATGAGCTTAACAAAAATTATTTCTTCTAAAAAGGGAGGCTTTCCAGATCTCAGTATTAAAGATGGTTATTTGCAAGGACAATCAGAGATTTTTACTAATAGCCAAAAAATACTTAGATATTTAAGTGACAACTCTTCTTTTTTTAAGAGAGTTATTCAGAGAGTCTATGATTCTTCATTTGGAGACTATATTTTTGATGAAAGAATTAGGCCGAATAAATCAAATATAAAAATTTTTAACTCAGGACAAGATCCAAGATCATGTTTAGAAAATATAAAATTTTTAAAAACACTTGAAACAGAATGTTTAAAAAGAAACTCCTTATGTAGATTAATAAATTTATTAATACCTGAGGGGCCAAGGCTTGATTCTAATGAAAAACTGTTTTCAATTATTATGAATAACTGTATTAGTGAAAAACTGGAGTGTTTTAATCTTACTAAAATACTTAAGAATCCAAATAATCAATATTACTATCCTATAGATCAACACTGGAATAAATTTGGGCATGAAATTGTTGCTAGCACTATCTCAAATCAATATTTAAATTAATTAAAAATTAAATGCGTATAATATGCTGAATATTAAAATTAATGTTATGCATTACTGATCTAATTGTCTGCTAAATGAAAGTAAATCAAAAAACTTGCAATCACCTAAATGAAAGCCCTTTATATGCTGAATCTGGTATATATATAGCTTCCCATTCCGATAGCAGTATTGTGAATAATATGGCTGAACTCGTTCAATCAAATTTTACTGATACAGATGAGAATTATGCCTCTATGGATCTATCAGAATATAGGCAAAATGTTTTAGAACTTCAAGAAAAGTTGTGTGAGTTAGAGTACAACAGAAAAATAGCAGAAACTATTCAGGATCATATTAGACAAGAGTTAGATGAAGAAGATTTTTTTATTCAGACTAATACTTATCTGCGAGCAGCAAGACCATTGACTGTGAATCCTGAAATCGAGGCCATAGGATGGCATAGAGAAACATTTTATGGCCCAAATATGGAAAAATCGTATAATATTTGGACTCCAATTCTAAATGTTTCGGATGAAAATACATTAAGATTTATACCAAAATCGCAGTTAATCCCAGATAATAAAATAAAAACTAGTCAGCATGATGAAGAAACAACCCCTAAAGGAAGCGCAAGTCACAAGATAGGATATCAATACAGCCCAAAAAAAATTGTTTCAGGCGTAGATCTTAATCATTCTGAAAAGATGATTGTTCCTAATAATTGCTCTAGTATTTTTCCAGGTAACTTAATACACGGAGCAGGAACAAACCTTGACAGAAAAATTCGTTTTTCAACAGATTTTAGAATTTTACCAAAGTCAGCGTATGATATTAAAAAAAATAAACAATTCCATCTATCCTCAGAAAAACCTTACTTTGAATTGTTTTAAGAACTTCAAATTATAAAGTGGTAAGTTCATCGCGCAAAAAGACAGCTATCATTTCGGGAGATGGAAATACAATCTATTGGTTTCGAAGAGAGTTAATTTCTGAATTTCAGGAAATTAATTATGAAGTTCATATATTAGCTCCAGATATTAAAAATGAATTCTTGGATATTCTCTCTTTAAATGAAGTTCATTTTTCAAAATTAGCCCTGAAAAGAAAAACAATTAATATTTTTGATTCAGTTATAAGTTTTTTTAGCATTAGAAAAAATCTCTTAAAAATTAATCCTGAAATTTTAATAGCTTACACATTAAAGACTGTTTTTTTGACAGGCTTTTGTTTGTATTTCTTAAAAATTAAAAATTCTACTGCATTAATTACTGGAACGGGTCATATTTTTCATAATTCATCTAGTCTGGGCAAATTGAAAAGATTATTTGTTATTGCAGCTTTAAGATTCTCTATCCCTTCTTATCGACTGGTTTTTTTTCAAAATCCCGATGATAAAAATTCCTTTTTAAAATATAAAATTGTCAGCAAAGATCAGATAAGAATGATGAATGGCTCAGGCGTTAATTTGGAAGTTTTCAAACAAACTAAGCTGGCGCAAGAACCAGTTTTTTTATGTATTTCAAGATTGATTAAATCTAAAGGATTATTGGAATATGCCGAGGCTGCTAGGTTGGTGAGATTAGAATATCCTAAGGCAAGATTCTTATTATATGGATATTCTGATCCTCATCCGGATTCTATAGATGAGCAGGAAATTATCCAATCTTGGAGGGATATCTATGGTGTAGAATATTGTGGATTTTCAATGCATCCTGAGCAAACTATCGCAGATGCTAGCGTATTTGTATTGCTTTCCCATCATGAGGGTACTCCTCGTGTTGTGCTTGAAGCCATGGCTATGGGTAGACCTATAATCACTACAGATGCTCCAGGATGCAGAGAAACTGTTGAACACGGCTTAAACGGTTTTCAGGTTCCGGTTGGCGATTTTAATTACGCAGCATTACAAATGAAAAAATTAATGGATAATAATCTCAGAATCTCGATGGGACTCGCTTCTAGAAAAATTGCGGAAGAAAAATTTGATGTTAAAAAAGTGAATCAATTATTAATTAATGAAATTCACAAGCATTAAATCAATCAATGCAAATGATATTTTTCAGATTATAATCATCGATACATATGAATAAAAAGAATATAGATGAGAGAGTTGTAAGTGATTTTGGTAGAGAGTGGAAAGCTTTTAATCACAATGAGATAGATAGCTCAAGCCTTCAAAGTTCTTATGATAGCTATTTCTCAATTTTTCCTTTTGAGGACCTGCCCGCAGATGCTAAAGGCTTTGATATGGGTTGTGGTTCAGGCAGATGGGCAAAATTTGTTTCTCCTCTAGTTGCAAGTCTGCACTGCATTGATCCAAGTGAAGTTGCTTTAAATCAAGCCAAAAATAACTTAGCCCAATCATCTAATTGTACTTTTGAATGCGCTTCTAGCTCTGACAACTCTTTGCAAGAAGGCTCTCAAGATTTTGGTTATTCTCTTGGAGTGCTTCATCATATTCCTGATACTCTTGAAGCTTTAACTTCGTGTGCTAGTAAACTTAAATCAGGGGCTCCTTTTCTTCTGTATTTATATTACCGTTTTGATAATAAACCAGCCTGGTACGTATTTTTATGGAAGATTTCAGATTATTTAAGAAGGTTGATTTCTAAGTGCCCATTTGCAGTGAAATTTTTTATCTCTCAGATCTTAGCAATATTAATATATTGGCCACTAGCAAGACTAGCAAAACTATCTGAAATACTTAGTTTAAATATCCAAAATTTTCCTTTAAGTGACTACAGGAATAAACCTTTTTATATGCTTAGAACAGATGCTCTAGATAGATTTGGTACACGTTTAGAGCAGAGGTTTACAAAAGATGAAATTAAAAAAATGCTTCTTAAAGTAGGCTTTAAAGATATTAGGTTCAGTGACACCCCTCCATTTTGGACCGTAGTGGCAAGAAAACAATAAAATAGATATTTAGAAATGAGTAATAAATTTAAACATATGATTCTTAGTCATTCTGAATCTGCAGAGGAAGCTCTCAAAATTATCAATACTGCTGAGCTTAAATTTGCGTTGGTTGTAGATGATAACAATAAACTCATTGGGACTATCACTGACGGAGATATAAGGAGGTTTTTGCTTGATGGGCACAAGATTAATAGTAATGCAGCGCTTGCCATGAACTCTAATCCCATTACTGGAAATCAGAACAATTCAGTAATTGAGCTCAATGAATTAATGCAAAAAAATTCAATTTTTGCAATCCCAATTCTTGATAGTGAATCAAGAATAATTGATATAGAAATTTTTAATTCAGACACAGTATCGCAAAAAGTTTCTCATCAAAATCCTGTATTTTTAATGGCGGGAGGGTTTGGCACCCGGTTACAACCTCTTACTGATGATATCCCAAAGCCAATGCTTCAAGTTGGAGGCAAGCCACTTCTAGAGATAATACTCAAAAATTTTATTGATCATGGGTTTGTAAATTTTTATATCTCTGTTCAATACCTTCCAGAAACTATAATGGATTATTTTAAAGATGGTCAGGATTTTGGTGTATCGATTAAATATATTAGGGAGGAGCAACCATTGGGTACGGGTGGCGCTCTTGGATTGTTGCCTGAAGAGGCTTTAGGCTCTCCAATAATTGTTATGAATGGAGATATTTTAACTTCAGTAGATTTTCAAAATCTCCTTCTCTTTCATAATAACCATGATGGAGTAGCTACAATGTGCGTGAGAGATTATGAATTTCAGGTACCTTTTGGAGTAATTGAGGGTGAGGGGTCAAAAATTAATCATATGAATGAAAAACCAATACATTCATGGCAAGTAAACGCTGGAATATATGTAATAAATTCTGAAATTATTGACTCTATAACAAAAAATAAAAAAGTTGATATGACAGATATCTTAAGCGACCAGATATATGAAGGTAGATCAGTTCACATGTTTCCAATACATGAGTATTGGCTCGATATAGGAAGATTAGAAGATTTTAATAAAGCGCAGATTGATTATTCAAAAAAATAATTTAAATTAGTTTAGTCCCAATTAACCCATGGAGCTTTATTATTTGAATATAAATCATTAAGATATTTTTTCTCATTCAAAGTATCCATTGGTTGCCAAAAACCTTCATGTTTATAAGCACTCATTTCACCCATTTCAGTAATTCTCTTTACAGGCTCTTCTTCCCAAGCAGTCATATCTGTTTCTATAAAATCAATAGTAGATGGATCTAAAATAAAGAACCCACCATTAATCCAGGCATTGCTACCCTTAGGTTTCTCATTAAAAGATTCTACAGCCCCATCTTCTTGTATAGCAAGCACACCAAATCTTGAGGGAGGTTTGACAGCTGTTACGGTCGCAAGTTTTTTATGACCATTATGAAATTTAACTAATTCAGAAATATTAATATTTCCCACTCCATCACCATATGTGAGTAAAAAGGGTTCATCATGCTTGAGGTACTTTTTAATTTTTTTAATTCTACCTCCCGTGAGGGTACTTTCACCTGTTTCAACGCAAAGCACAGTCCAATCCTCATGGTGATTATCTGAAACAATCTCAGTAGATTTTTTTTCTAGATCAAACATCACATCCCCTTTCAAAAGACTATAATTTTCAAAGTACTCCTTAATGATTGATCCCTTATAACCGCAACAAATAATGAACTCTTTTATGCCGTGAGTCGATAGCATTTTCATAATATGCCAAATGATTGGTTTATTACCTATCTCAACCATTGGTTTTGGTTTAAGGCTTGTTTCCTCAGAAAGACGAGTCCCTAGTCCACCAGCTAATATTACCGCTTGCACATATACTCCTTAAAATAATTTTTTAATTATACAGTGAAGAATTTCTTTATTCAGTTAAAATCATATTTCAGGAAGTAATATTGGATATAATTCTTTTTTGGCTGGATGGCAGAGTGGTCATGCAGCGGCCTGCAAAGCCGTTTACGCCGGTTCGATTCCGGCTTCAGCCTCCATTGATAATATGGTACAAAAATGAGTAAAAATGAACATTTTGTAGTAGTAAGCGGAGGGTTTGATCCACTTCATTCTGGTCATATTTCTCTTTTCAAGGAAGCATCTAATTATGGAAAGGTGATCGCAATTATTAATAATGATAATTTTTTACTTAGAAAGAAAAAATATATATTCATGCCTATAGCTGAAAGACTATCTGTGGTTAGGTCCAATCGTTTCATTAAAGAGGTCTTTGTTTCAATTGACCAAGATGACACTGTGTCCTCTTCAATTCAGCATTTAGTAAATGAGGGTTTTCATATTAAATATTTTGCAAATGGAGGAGATAGAACAAATCATTTAGATATCCCAGAATCAAATGTATGTATTAAAAATAATATTGAATTAATATTTGGTATCGGCGGAGGGAAAACTCAATCAAGCTCGCATTTAACAGAAAATCTGTTGTCCTTGATGAATGATGAAGCCGCAATTAAGAGTAAAATCAAAATAAAAAAAATTACTCAAAAACCTTGGGGAAGCTATCAAGTACTTCACCAACAGGAAGAATTTCTTGTCAAAAAACTTATAATTAATTCAGGAGAAGAAATCTCTAATCAATTTCATGAACATCGTCATGAGCATTGGGTCCTAGTTTCTGGGACTATAGAAGTAATTTTAGAAGATAAGAAATTTAAAATGTTATCAAATGATCACATTTATATTCCAAAGGGATCAAGGCATCAAATAATTAACCCCTTTGCTGAACCAGCTGAAATTATAGAGATTCAATCTGGAAGAATTATCTCAGAAGATGATATTGTAAGGATAAGTGATAAATACAAAAGAAATAGTTCATGAGCAATAAATAAGCATGAATATCACAATTATTGGAACAGGCTATGTGGGTCTAGTGACAGGAGCATGCTTTGCAGAACTGGGTAATTCGGTTACGTGCTTAGATATTAATCCAGAAATTATTAGAAATTTAAAGAAATCTAAAGTTCCTTTTTATGAGCCTGGTCTAGAGGACCTTGTTAAAAAAAACCTTATTAATAAAAATCTTAAATTTACTACTTCCTATAATGTGGGCTGCAAGAATGATATTTTTTTTATTTGCGTTGATACTCCAGATGATGGTAAGGGCTCCCCAAATCTTAATAGTTTAAATTCAGTAATAAAAAAACTTAAACAAACTATCAAAAGAAATGCAATTTTAGTTCTCAAGTCTACATTACCCATAGGAACAAATAGATTAATTTCTGATTCCATAAAAAAGCATTTTCTTCCAAAAAAAATTAATATAGAAGTCTGCTCTAATCCTGAATTTTTAAAAGAAGGCTCTGCGATTAGGGATTTCTTTTATCCTGATAGAATTATTTTGGGCACCCCTAACAATTCATCAAGAACCATCCTTGTAGATTTATATAAGCCTCTCAAAAGTCGTTCTAATAAGTTTTTACATATGAGTGTCGAGTCAGCTGAGTTAACCAAGTATGCTTCAAATGCTTTTCTTGCAACTAAAATAAGCTTTATAAATGAAATAGCCTTAATTGCTGAAAAAACTAATGCAAATATCCATGAGGTCAAAGAAGGTATGGGGTTAGATCAAAGGATTGGCTCAGAGTTTCTGAATGCAGGGCTTGGCTTTGGCGGGTCTTGTTTTCCAAAGGATATGAAAGCATTGATCAGTTTTGAAAAGGAAAATAAAATTTATAACAGCATAATTGAAAATGCATTATTGATAAATCAAAATCAGGTACATTTATTAATAGAGAAGATTAATAATTATTTTGGGTCTAATTTAAAAGAAAAAATTATTGTTGTCTGGGGGCTCGCATTCAAACCCAATACTGATGATATAAGGGATGCTGTTGCAATCAAGCTTGTAAAATTGCTTTCACCAAATGTGAAAGAATTGCGTGTATTTGATCCAAAGGTCAAGGAACAATCAATAACCTCATTCAAAAAATATAAGAACATCAAATTCTTAAATTCAAAATACCAAAATTTTAATTCTTCGAATGCTTTGATTATATGTACAGAATGGGATGATTTTTTAAATCCAGATATTAAGCAGCTTCTTCAACTTAAAGATAAAGCTATTTTTGATGGAAGAAATATTTTAGATTCTAAAAAAATGGAAAAGAATAATATTTCTTATTTTGGCATGGGTTTGTAAATATTTTGAAAGATAATATATTATCACCTCTTGTTACAGTCGTGCTTGCAACATATAACCAAGAGGATTATGTTCAAAAAGCTCTTGGTAGTATTCTTTCCCAAACATATGTCAATCTTGAAATTATTATTTGTGATAATGGATCTACTGATAAAACCAAAGAAATAATCAAGAACACTATCTCAAAGTTTCCTGATATTGTTTTCTTAGACTATAAACACAACAAAAACATAACAGTTCGCCATAATCACTACATTAATCTTGCGCGTGGAGAGTTTGTATCTATTTTATTTGGAGACGATTACTATCTACCAAATAAAATTGAATCTCAGGTTCAGGCATTTTTGAAGCTGGATGATAGTTGGGGTGTTGTATATGGACCTACCTTAATTGAAAATCAAACAAAAAATAATTTTATTACTCAGACAGGGCTTCAAAAAAGTGGATACGTATTAAATGAGCTATTATCTAATTGGCATAGCGGAGGAATGATGAATTGTGTTGTTCCGCTAACAAGAATCAAATGCTATAAGCGGTATTTAAATTATGAAGATATTTTTACTGAGGGTGAAGGAGTCTTCCTAAGAATAGCCATAGACTTTAAGTTCTTTTATCAATCTGAACCTCTCTGTGTAATGACAGAGCATGAAAACAATTATGGGAAAAGTGTTATTTCTAACATAAAAAATCATGATCTAGTTTTATCAAAAATGCAATCTATTCAATCATTAACTAAAAGTGTGCAAACTCTTATAAGATCTCATCGCGCAGTAGGGCTATTTAATGCCAGCTGGCATTGTATCAGAGCAAATCTTAATTCATACGAAGCAAGATCTCTTTTAATTGAAGCTATTAAAATCTATCCTCTACTTCTATTAAAGGCAAAGACATGGCTTGGAGTAATATTAATGTTGCTTCCTGCCCCAGTTCTTAAAATAATAAATAAACTTATAAACCATATTTTTAGAACTTCACCTTTTGTCATTATAGATTAAATTTTTTTAATCTAAGTCAGAATTTTAGCTATAATGAGCACCACTTAACAATTACAAAAACATAATGAGTCAAAATTTAGAATTAAGAGTTCCATATGGTCTTTCAGTGCATGGAGAAGATGAGATTGAAGCAGTTGTTGAAGTTCTTAGAACTACTACACAGATGTCTAAAAATGTTGCTTCTTTTGAGGAAAAAGTCGCTAAACTTTTTTCTAAGGACTATGGTGTAATGGTTAATTCAGGTTCTTCAGCTTTGTATGTACTTATTGAGTCATTAAATTTACCCAAGGGCTCAGAGGTTATTACTCCTGCCTTAACCTTCGCGACTACTGTTGGCTGTCTAGTAAAAAATGATCTAATACCTCATTTTGTTGATGTAGGAATTGATACATATTGTGCCGACCTTGCCCAAATCTCTAAAGCAATCAATCCCAATACTTCAGCTATTATAGCCCCAGACTTGATGGGCAATATTTGTGATTGGAAGGAAATTCAAGAATTAGCAAAAAAAAATAATTTACAAGTGATTTGTGACTCTGCAGATACCCTAGGAGCAAAATTACATGGGAAATCTACTGGTGAATATTGTGATGCCGCAATCACAAGTTTTTATGGATCTCATGTAATTAATGGAGCTGGAAATGGAGGCATGTTAGTAACAAATGATGAAGAGGTATTCAATCACTCTAAACTCCTAAGATCATGGGGAAGAAGCTCATCATTATTCTCAGATAGTGAGGCAATTGAAAATAGATTTAATGTCGCTTTAGATGGAATTACATATGATGCTAAATTTATTTTTGAAGAAATTGGCTATCAGTTAGAGCCATCTGAAATTAGCGCTGCATTTGCAAACGTACAACTCAAAAAACTTGATTTTAATATGGAGCAAAGACAAAGAAATTTTGCAAACCATTCTAATTTCTTCTCAAAGTTTAAAAATTATTTTGTTTTGCCTAATGAAAATCCTGATGCAGAAACAGCATGGTTGGCATATCCACTGATTGTCAAAGAAGATGCACCATTTACTAGAACAGACATGCAAATTTATTTAGAGAAAAAGAATATTCAAACTCGAGTAGTCTTCACGGGCAATATTTTGAGACAGCCTGGCTTTAAAAATATTGATTGCATTGGTTCTGCAGATGATTTCGTTAATGCAGATAATGTAATGAGGGGGGGCATACTTTTAGCTTTGCATCATGGCGTTTCAGATGAAATGATGTCTCATATTCATGATTCTTGTTTAGAGTTTATTTCAAGCTTTAGTCCAATGAACCAATGAGTAAATTACTAAAGATTTTAGATTGTTAATTTGAATACTTCTTTTTGGAATAGCAAAAAAGTCCTAATCACTGGTCACAGTGGATTTAAAGGCTCCTGGCTGACTTTATTACTTAATTATTTGGGTGCTCAGGTTTGTGGTATCTCATCAAGTGCCTTAAATAATAATCAAGAATTATTTCATAGATTAAATTTAGAGGACTCATGTATTTCTTATGATTTGGACATACGAGATGAGACTATTACTAATGTTTTTAATAATTTTAAACCAGAGATTGTATTTCATTTGGCCGCACAACCATTGGTAAGAGCCTCTTATGAAATACCCTTTGAGACTTATGAAACTAACGTCATGGGAACCTTAAATGTTCTTGAAAATCTTAGGAAATCATCCTCTGTAGTTGCAAGCGTATTAATTACCACTGATAAGTGTTATGAAAACAAGGAATGGGATAGAGGATATAAGGAAAATGATCGTCTTGGCGGTTATGATCCTTATAGTAGTAGCAAAGCATGTGCAGAATTATTAATTAAATCCTATCAACAGTCTTTTGCATCTGAGTCACTTGCGATCAGTTCTGTAAGAGCTGGAAATGTTATTGGGGGAGGAGATTTATCTGTTGATAGATTATTGCCAGATATTTATAGGGCGATACAATCAAATCAAAAAATCGCACTAAGAAATCCAAAAGCTACAAGACCTTGGCAACATGTTCTTGAGCCTCTTGTAGGTTATTTGATGGTTGCAGAAGATTTATTTTTGAGTGGCCATAAAAATAATAGCGCCTGGAATTTTGGGCCAGAATCTTCAGATATAAGAACAGTTTCAGAGGTTGCTAAATTGTTTGCCTCAGAATGGGATGTTGATAGCATGATTGAAGAGAGGGATCAAAAAAATTATCATGAAGCTAATTCTTTAAGTTTAGACTCAAATAAAGCAATTTCAGAATTAAAGTGGCAGCCAATATGGAATGTTGAAATGGCAATCACAAAAACAGCTGATTGGTATAAAGTTCTAGAAAACAATGGAGATATTTCTAAAAAAACAAATGAACAAATTAACGAATACATTTCTTCCCTAACACTATGATAAATCAATTTAAAAAGAGTAATCTTAAAATTGCAGTTATTGGATTGGGTTATGTAGGTCTTCCTTTGGCTGTTGAGTTTGGTAAAAAATTCTCAGTTTTAGGTTTTGACGTTAATGAAGAACGAGTAACTAGTCTAAATCAAGGTCATGATGAGACACTTGAAATTTCAACATCAGAATTAAAAAGATCCCAAAATCTTCAATTTACCTCAAATGAAGATTTTCTTTTCCAATCTAATATCTATATCGTTACTGTCCCCACACCCATTGATAGATATAAAAGACCAAATTTAACTCCATTAATTAAAGCAAGCTCAATGATAGGAAAGTTTTTATCAAAAGGGGATGTAGTAATTTATGAGTCAACAGTTTATCCAGGAGCAACAGAGGAAGACTGTGTCCCAGTTTTAGAAAATGTATCTAATTTACAATTTAATAAAGATTTCTTTGTCGGTTATTCTCCAGAAAGAATTAATCCAGGAGATAAACAGCACAAGCTCAAGGATATCCAAAAAGTTACATCTGGCTCAACAAAGCAGGCAAGTGTTTTTATAGATAAACTTTACAAAGAAATTATAACTGCAGGAACATATCAGGCAGAGAGTATAAAGGTTGCTGAAGCTGCAAAAGTTATTGAAAACACTCAAAGAGATTTAAATATTTCTTTAATTAATGAGCTTGCCATTATTTTTAATGCAATGAATATAGATACGGAATCAGTTTTAAAAGCTGCGGGTACAAAATGGAATTTCCTTCCTTTTAGACCCGGATTAGTAGGAGGTCATTGCATTGGAGTTGACCCATATTATCTTACTCATAAAGCACAAGAGCTTGGATATCATCCAGAAATAATTCTAGCTGGGCGCAGGCTCAATGACGGTATGAGTAGTTTTATAGCAGGTGAGTTCATAAAAGCTCTAGCAAATAATAGTATTAAAATAAATAATGCAAATATTTTAGTTCTTGGATTGGCTTTTAAAGAAAATTGTCCTGATATTAGAAATACAAAGGTTGTTGATGTTGTGTCTGAACTAAAGAATTTCAATTGTAATATAGACATTTATGATCCTTGGGTTGATTCAAAAGAAGCAAGCAAGAGTTTTGATATTAAGATAACAAACACTCTCAAAAGGAATACTTATGATGGAGTAATAGTTGCTGTTGCTCATAAAGAATTTTTCAAAATGGGGATTAAGAAAATAAAAAGCTACTGCAAACCTTCTCATGTTATTTATGACTTAAAGCATATTTTTGATAAAACTGAAGTAGATTTAAGACTTTAATATTGTGTCAAAATATCTAGAAATCAAAGAAAATCTACTAGCAGAACCTAAAACTTGGTTGATTACGGGTGTTGCCGGCTTCATTGGAAGTAATATTCTTGAAGAACTTTTAGAATTAAATCAACATGTTATAGGGGCTGATAATTTTTCTACTGGTTTTGAAAAGAATCTTATTGAAGTTAAAAAGAAGATACCCAAGAAGCAATGGGATCGTTTTGTTTTTTATAAAGGAGATATTTCTAAAAAAAGCTTTTGTAAACTTATATGCAAAGATGTTGATTATGTCCTTCATCAAGCAGCGCTAGGTTCTGTTCCAAGGAGCTTAAAGGACCCATTTAAAACAAATAATAGTAATATCACAGGCTTTCTTTGTATGCTTATTGCTGCAAGAGACTCTCATGTAAAAAATTTTGTTTATGCTGCAAGCAGCTCAACTTATGGGGATCATAAAGCCTTGCCAAAACAGGAAAATAGGATTGGCAAGCCATTAAGCCCATATGCCATAACAAAATATGTCAATGAACTATATGCTGAAATTTTCTTTAAATCATACCAGTTTAACTCTATTGGTCTCAGGTACTTTAATGTTTTTGGTAAACGACAATCACCAAATGGTGCATATGCTGCTGTAATTCCAAAATGGTTATCTGCCTTAGCAAATAATGAAAATGTTTATATAAATGGGGATGGCTCAACGAGTAGAGATTTTTGCTACGTTGATAATGCAGTTCAAGCAAACATACTAGCGGCTACGACCAAGGATATTGATGCATTAAATCAAATATACAATGTTGCGCTTGGCGACAGAACATCCTTAAAAGATTTGCATCAAATAATTTATAAAGAAATTAAAAAATACAAAAATATCAGCAACATATCACCGAAATATAGAGATTTTAGAGATGGTGATGTTTTGCATTCTCAGGCAGATATTTCGAAAGCGAAAAAACTTTTGGGCTATCGACCCACTCATAAGATTCGCAACGGAATCCAGGCTTCCATTTCTTGGTATTTAGAGAATAATCAATAATTTATTACACTGAGATTGTGAATTTAAAAAAATATAAATTTTTAAAGAGTTTATTATGTGTGGATTAGCAGGCTTTTATATAAATCAAAGTTACTCCTCAGAATCTTCTAAAGAGTTAATCCAGAATATGATTAATACATTGGATCACAGAGGTCCAGATGATTCCGGTATATGGGTTGATCCAAATAATGTTATTTCGTTAGGTCATAAAAGATTATCAATTCTAGATATCTCTAGCGCTGGCCATCAGCCAATGTCCCTTGAGAGAGGTAAGTTTGTTTTGACATATAATGGAGAAATTTATAATCATCTTGAATTAAGAGCTAATATTGAAAAAGATTGTAAATCTATTCAATGGACTGGCACTTCAGATACTGAGACTTTATTGGCTGCTTTTGAAACATGGGGCATAAAAAAAACTTTGCCGCAACTTAGGGGGATGTTCGCAATTGCAGTTTATGATAAATCCAAAAAAAAGCTTAGTCTTATCAGAGATAGATTTGGGGAGAAGCCATTGTATTACGGATGGGTTAAATCTGCAGATAAAAATATCTTTTCTTTTGGATCAGAGCTTAAGGCTTTTTCATGTGTACCAGAATTTAATAATAATATTTCAAAAATAGCCTTAAAAGAATTTTTTCAATATATGTATGTCCCATGCCCATTTAGCATCTATGAGAATATTTATAAATTAGAGCCAGGATGTATTTTAGAGATTGATGAGCAGGCTCCAAATAATCCATCAACAACACCCTTGCATTCATCCTCAGATAAAACTGTAATCTTTGAGTCTATGGCTTTAGAGCGTTGGTATGATTTAAAGAATATAGTTGAGTCACAAACAGAGCTTTTTGAAAATGAATCTGAGGCAACTGAAATAATAGAATCAGAGTTAAAAACCGTTATTAATTTACAAAGTATTTCAGATGTTCCTTTGGGAGCTTTTTTATCAGGAGGAGTGGATTCTTCAACTATAGTTTCATTGATGCAGAAAGAAAACTCTCAACCTATTAAAACTTTTACAATTGGTTTTGAAGATCCTAATTTTGATGAATCTAAATTTGCTCTTGAAGTTGCAAATCATATTGGTACAGATCACTCTGAGTTAACCGTTACCGCAGATGATGCTTTAGCAATTATACCAAACCTTCCAGATTTTTATGATGAGCCTTTTGCTGATTCCTCACAGATCCCAACTTATTTTGTATGTAAATCTGCTAAACAAGATGTAACAGTATCTCTTTCTGGTGATGCAGGCGATGAGTTATTTGGTGGTTATAATCGTCATATTACAGCACCATTATTATGGAATAAGGTCAATTGGTTACCATTTTATGCAAGAAGAGTGTTAGGATCTTCAATATCAATTATCCCTAGCTCAATGTGGGACAATGCTAACAATTTTGTAAAATTTTTTTTAGATTCTCCATTTACATTACTTGGAGATAAGGTTCATAAGACAGCCACAAGATTAAAGAATGTTGAATCAGTTGACGATTTGTATTTCAGTCTAATTGCTGAGCCAGATGTAGATTTATTAGTCAAAGACAGTATTGAAAATTCTACTTTATTTATTGATGATCATTTACCCAAAATTAATATGGACGATCCTTCTTCGCGAATGATGTATCGAGATATGCTGTCATATCTCACAGATGATATTTTGTGTAAAGTTGATAGAGCTGCAATGAGTGTTAGTCTGGAAACTAGAGTTCCTTTCTTAGATCATAAGATTGTTGAACTTGCTTGGAAAACTCCAATAGATATGAAAATTAAAGGATCAACAGGAAAGAGTATCTTGAGAAATATTCTTTATAAACATGTGCCTAAAAATCTAATAGAGAGACCAAAAGCTGGCTTCAGTATCCCTTTGGCGGATTGGCTAAGGGGTCCACTGCGAGATTGGGCTGAAGCTTTGATTGAGCCATCTAGAATAGATTCAGAGGGATATTTGCACTCAGATTATGTTCAAAAAATCTGGAATGAACATTTGAAATTAAAAAGAAACTGGACCAATAGACTTTGGAGCATATTAATATTTCAAAGCTGGCTTGAGAAATCTAAAAAATAAAGCAATCAGGATTACACATTTCCTCGATTGGAATACTATAATACTAGTAATTTTACACTACAAATAAATATGGATATAAAAGATATTAAACAAGTAGCAACTGAATATTTCGCTCATGTGCAGGCTTTTGTTTTGGAGTATTGCTTAACAAAAACAGTTCTCATTGGAGCTATTTCATCTATTTTCTTCTCAGTTTTTGTTTTGTTTAATACTACTCCTGTATTTCATGTTACTTCAGTAGTCCTTCCTGTTGATGCAGAGCCTCAGCGTCGAGGAAATATAACTGGTTTTGCAGAATTGCTTACATCTGCTGCAATGGAGGGAGCTCAAAAAAATAGTAAATTTATCACTTCTGTGCGCTCTGCTGATACGGCAATTGAATTATGGGATGAATGGGGTCTAAAGATATTTAATTCCGATCCAGAGAATAAAGATCCGGAAAAAATTCTAGTAGAGCACAAATTTCTAGACAAGTTATTGAGTTGGATAGGGGGCTACGATCTACCACTGTACTACAATTATTTAGATTTGCAGGATTATATTAGAGATTTAGTTGAAATCGAAGTTGATATGCGTGAATACGAAATCTTAGTTCATATGTATTCATCAAATGTTGATTTCACAATTAGTTTTTTAGATGACGTGATAAGAGCGGGTGATACAGTAGCTAAGAAAGTTGAGATTAGAAAATCTCGTGCAATTATTGAAGCTCTTAAAAGAGATCTAGCATCATCAAAGAATGCTTCAATTATGAGCGCATTTTCTGACAGAATTAACTCTGAATATTATAAAATTGCCTCATTAGACAATGATCTCCCTTACTTTATTTTTGTCTTAGATACCCCACGGTCATCACCATACCCTATAAGTCCCAATATTTTATTTATTATATTAGCCAACCTTATTATATTTACTGTAATTGGTATATTTGTTGGGTTTTTTCAGAAGAATAAAAATGATTTATGGTAAACGATTACTCGAAGTACTATAACTATGGAGATTCATTTCATTTTTATATTTTTGAATTAGCTAATTTTTCTTTTATTGCGTTTTGTATACTTTTAGCCTATCAGTTTAAATGGCTTTCACCCATATCTATGTGGGCTTGGCTATTGCTTGCTTTTGTTCCCCTCTTAACAAATTATTTTCTTTTCTCTCCGTATTTGTTTGGAGATCAATTTGTATACTTTGATGAAATCACTTCCCTAAAATCAACTGGACAGTCTGTTGAATATATTCAGGTAACCTCTGAAATGAAGGGCGGTACAATTTCAGATGTTACTATTGCATCAAAAATTATTGGTATGGTGCCTCTACCCGCATTCATGACTGTTACTTCAATAGCATATGCAAATAAATTCATATCATTTGTATTATTTCTATGGCTCACACGTTTTTTTGACCAAGAAAAACTCTTAGTATTTTTTCTTGTACCCAGTTTTGTATTGTATGCATCTATAGGTTTGCGTGACATGCTTGTGATTGCCATGTCAATTTTATGCATATTATATTTAGCCAGAGGTAGATATATTTATGGGATTATATTTTTAATCAGCTTATATTTTTTAAAAATTCAAATGTTTGCGTTTTTATCAATATACTTAATTGGAAGAATCGTATTTAGAGCGCACAAAAGCTTTAAGGGAATGTTATTAATGCTAGCATTGGGTCTAGTGGTTGTATTTATTTTTCAGGAATTATTTTTACTTTGGATCAATTATTTTAAGGTAGGTTTTGCTGCTGAAAATATTGTGGGAGGCTACCAAGAATGGAATAGAAGTGGAGACCCTAGTTTATTTCAGATTGATTCTGTATTTAGTTTCATATGGCAGGGGCTCATTAAGTTTCCAATCTTTATGTTAATGCCTCTTCCTTGGCAATGGAGCAATCCCTTGCATATATTTCAATTTATTGAAACCATTGGGCTCCTCTTGGGATTATTTTATGTTTTAAAACACTATTATAAAGCTCACGATCAAGAGATAATCTTTTTAATAGTAGCCTTGCTCATAGGATTATTTACTTATTCATTTTTATCAGAAAACATAGGTACGTTTGTGAGATATCGGTTTGGTTTATATCTCCCCTTTTTAATTGGCATCTATTATATTGCTAAGAGAAATTATATTTCTAGTAGTACCGAGCGAAGGTGATCTCCATATTTATTTTTTGGAGCTTTTGATGCAATTTTTTCAAAACTCTCTTTGGTAATAAAATTTTGTTCTAGAGCAATTTCTTCTGGACAGCCAATCTGTATGGATTGGCTGTGCTGAATTGTCTGCACGAAATGAGCGGCTTCAAGAAGAGAGTCTGGAGTGCCTGCATCCAACCAAGCATCCCCGGAGCTCATAACTTTTGCTTCCAAAGTTCCATTCATAAAATATAAATTGTTAAGATCTGTGATTTCTAGTTCGCCTCTGGCAGATGGTTTAAGAGAGCTTGCAAGATCTGAAACTTGAGAATCATATGAATATAATCCAGTTAAAGCGAATTTAGATTTTGGTATCTTAGGCTTTTCTTCAATTGATAGTACTTTAAAGTCTTCACTGAACTCAACCACTCCATATCTTTCTGGATCGGATACTTTGTAGGCGAATACCTTTGCACCAGTAAATTTTGTTTTTACGATATTTGAAAGTTGATTTTTTAAATCACTACCGTAAAAAATGTTATCTCCAAGAATTAGAGTTGAATTTGAGTTGCCTATGAATTCTTTGCCTATTATAAAAGCCTCAGCAATACCTTTTGGTTCATTCTGAGTAGCATAAGCTATTTCTATACCAAGATTTTTTCCATCTTGAAATAACTTCTTATAGAGCGGGATGCATTCATCAGTTGAGATTATAAGGATTTCTTTTATTCCAGCTGACATTAAAGTGGATATTGGAAAAAAAATCAGTGGTTTATCGTATATTGGCAGAAGTTGTTTAGAAACACTGATAGTTGAAGGATGAAGTCTTGTTCCAAGACCGCCAGCTAATATTATTCCTTTCATAATGATTGATATATCCGATTTAATTCTTCTGCAAGATTTTTTCTATAATCTCCATGAAGAAGTATAAATTTTTCTTTAACTTTGTCATTAGATAATACAGAAAATTTAGGCCTTATCACCGAACTCTCATAATTTTCGCTAAGAATAGGAGATATTTTTGGGCTTTGCATGATTAATTTTTGCTCAACCATTTCTTGAAAAATTAACTTCGCAAAATTAAACCAAGAAATTCCAAGACCAGAAGACGCAAGGTGATATAAGCCAACATTTGGTAAGGTAAAATTATTTTTCAATAGATTGATACTTATAAATTTTGCTATAAAGCTTGCACTAGAAGGCTTCATAATTTGATCACTTACAACAGAAAGTTCATCTCTATCTTTTAGTCTCATCATCGCTTTAACAAAATTGTCACCATACTCACTGAATATGCCTGAAACCCGAAATATAAAAAATTTATCACAATTTTTTATAATATGATTTTCACCTTTTAATTTTGATGTTCCATATTCATTGATTGGAGCTGCTTTATCCTCTTCTAAATATGAAGATTGTTTTTTGCCATCAAATACATAGTCAGTAGAAAAATGGATTAAACCAATATTATTTAATTGAGCTATTTCACATATATTCTTAATTCCAATGTGGTTCACCGCATTAGCTTTTTCTATTTCTGTTTCTGCTAATTCAACTTTTGTATAAGCAGAACAATTGATTATAAACTTAGGGCGAAATTTACTTATAGCATTCCTTAGTTCCTTTTTATTTGTTATTGATAACTGAGATTTACTAAAGGAAATTGTTTGAAAGTTATTTTTGAGTTCCCTATATACAGTCTGCCCGAGTTGCCCAGAGCCTCCAAGAATTAAGATATCCATATCTATATCAGTTAACTTTAGATTTGACCCAATCTAAGTTATCAATGTACCAGTCTACGGTCTCTATAATACCTTCTTGCAATAAATATTTTGGTTCAAAATTGTGTTCATTTGATAGCTTTGATGCATCAATAGCATATCTTAAGTCATGACCAAGTCTATCATCAACATAGGATATTAAACTTGAGTAGGGCTTGCTTATCGGAATTTTTTTATCTAAGTGTGCGCAAATCAAATTAACTAAATCAATGTTAGTCATTTCTTGATTTCCTCCGATATTATATTTGCTATAGCTTTGACTGGAATCAGACACCTGAATTAAAGCATTTACATGATCAGTAACATGCAACCAATCTCTTATGTTAATACCCTTGCCATAAATTGGAATAGGGCATTTATTAATCGCATTGAAAATTGTTTTTGGAATTAATTTTTCAGGATTTTGCCATGGACCGTAATTATTTGAGCAATTTGTAATCACAGCTTTAATGCCGAATGTTTTATTCCACGCTCTTACTAATAGGTCTGAACTTGCCTTGGATGCAGAATATGGAGAGTTGGGAGCATAAGAAGAGGATTCAGAAAAGAGGCTATCATCAAGCTTTAAACTTCCAAATACCTCATCAGTAGATACATGAACTAATATAAAATTTTTAGGCAGACTTGTTATATTTTTTCTTATTGATTCAAGAATATTAAACGTTCCCAAGATATTAGTATTTAAAAAGTTTTCAGGACCGCTAATTGACCGATCTACATGACTTTCTGCAGCAAGATGAAAAATTTTATTTGGTTTAAAATCAGCTATTGCCGAATGAAGTTCCCCAGCATTCACAATGTCAATTTTTTTAAATATATAATTTTGAAGTTTTTCTTTTCCTTCTAAAGCTTCAGGCATAGAAGCGTAAGAGCACTTATCTATATTTAAAATATGATTCTCTCCATTATCAAGTAGAGATCTAATTAATGCAGAGCCAATAAAACCCAAGCCACCAGTAACAAGAATCTTCATTTAAAAACTTCTCCTATTTCTTCAAGCATTAAGGCATTTATATCTTTATTTGACATAGTTATTTCATTATCTGAACAAGGTAAATTAATATTGAGTTGACTATCGAAATAAGCTAACGAGACGTCATGATCAAAACTATAATAATTTGAAGTTTTGTAAAAAATCTCACAATCCTCCTCAAGTGTTAAAAAACCATGAGCAAAACCTGAGGGTATGTATACCTGGTTAAATTTTTTTTCAGAAATTTCAATCATATGATGTTGCAAGTATGTAGGCGAGCTCGTTCTAAGATCTAAAAAAATATCTAGTATTTTTCCTCTTAATACTCTTACTAATTTTGCCTGATCGAATGGTGGTTTTTGAAAATGCAAACCTCTAAATGTAAATTTTTCTTTAGACAGAGAATGATTATCTTGAACAAATTTATCAGTAATATTAATACTCTCTAAAAAGTTAACTTTGAATGTTTCAGATAAATATCCTCTATTGTCACCATGTTTCTTGGGTACCAACTCACATATTGAGTTATTTAAATACCATTTTGTTGAGAATATCATATTGAGACTTTTTGCTTTTTGATCCTTAACTATTAATTTTCATTTTATCAAGTTTTAGGAAGGAGAAGCTAATTAATTTTTTTTGATAAAATTGAAACCTATTCAAATACGCATTGTCTAAAGCTTTATAATACTTTTGTATCCTTAATGATAAGAATAAAAACTATTTTAATAAGTGTATAATACAATCTAAATTTTCGGTCTCAACAGTTATGAAAAAATTTCTATATTTAGCATTTTTTGCCCTTACCTTATTCTTAGTTTCTCCATCAAATACTTTTGCCCAAGAACTTGAGCTTGGTAATGCAGAGCTTCTTGAAAGGCTTCAAGGTGGAAAAGGAAATTCTGCAAATCAACCCTCAGTTGATGAGGGATACAAATCTTTTGTTCAAAATGAATACAGTAATGTTTTCAAGCAATTATCTGAAATAGAGCCAGATGACATGGAAAAGATTAATAGAGCTAATTTAAATGAAAAAAGATTAAGGCTTGCCTCAGATTTGTGCGCAAAAGATTCTAGAGCATGTTTTTTAATAGATGCTTATAGAGAGTATCAAAATTTTACTCCTGAGATAACCTCTCCGGATGACTTAAAATTATTTGGAACAGATATCTTTGCAGGCTATACAAATGAATTTAATTTTTATGATAGTTTGTCTGTTTCTGATGACTATATCATCAAGATTGGAGATGTGCTTAATGTATATCTTTATGGTGGTTTAGATATAAATCAAGAATTTACAGTAGATAATCAAGGATCAATTCTTGTTGAAGGATTGGGCTCAATTTCATTGGCTGGATTATCTTTTTCGAGCGCATTAAAAAAAGTTGAAGAAATTTTAAATGATCAATATGTAGGAACCGAAGCAATTATTTCATTACAGGAAATTAAGTCGAAGCAAGTTTTTATTTTAGGTAACATCAGAAGTCCTGGAACATTTGCATTAAATGCATTTAGCACACCGCTTAATGCTTTGATTTCTGCTGGCGGAATTAAACCCAATTCTTCTCTTAGAAATGTAAGCTTGCTCAGAGACGGCACTGAGTATTTGAATGTTGATTTCTATGATCTTTTAATAAATGGTGATTCTTCTAAATTGGACTCTATTCTAAAAGATGGGGACACAATGCTTGTAAACGGCATAAAAAATAGTGTTTCTATCTATGGTGAAGTTATTAGACCGGCTGTGTATGAATTTAAAGAGGGAGAAACATTAGAAAATGTTATCTCTTTTGCACTTGGTGTTTCGCCATTTGCAGATATGAGGAGTATAGCTGTTACAAGAATGCTTCCCTCTGGTCAAAAAACGATTTTAAATCCTGTAGATGCAAAAGTATTCAAATTAGAAAATGGAGATGTGATCAAGGTTAATGCTTCAAATGGTCAAGTAGTTGATTTCGTTTCGCTGAATGGCTCAATTAGGAACCCAAGAGAATTCCCTCATAGAGATGGCCTTGTATTAGGAAATCTTATTAGACTCGAATCAGATTTATTAGCAAACACATATACCGGATTTGCATTGATTAAGCGTTTAAATTTTGCGTCAAGGGCATATAGCTATGTAGGATTTAGTCTTACAAATCAAGCATTGATTAATACAATATCTCTTAATTCAGGTGATCAAGTCTATTTCTTTGCCCAAGAAGACATTCAATTTCTCCAGTCAAATGCTATTTCTTCCTATTTTGAGCAGAAGGCTGCAATCCTGTCTCCAAATTCCTCGGCTCAGCAGAATAATCTATCTGATTTAGCCCAAATTCGAGGAATTAATTTGCCTGAAGCATCAACAAGCTCATCATTTGGGAATGGTATTTTTTCTAATGTAAATAGCTGTCTTTATGCCCTAGATGCATTGATGGGAAAAAATGTTATAAAATCAATTTATGAAAAAACTAAGGTTTTTTCATACAGCAGTGATAAAAAATGTACTCAAATATTTAATGATCACCCAGATCTGCTGCCAATCTCTCTTGTTACATCAATACCGGTAACAGGCAACGTAAGATTTCCAGGCATATACCCGATAGCCAAAGATTTAAGTGCTCTAAATCTTTTTTATATCGCTGGTGGGTTTTTATATCCTAACTATGATAACAATCCTGAGTTTGAGGTTGGAGTAAGGCCTAATACTTTCCTTAATGTTGCTAGTGAAAATCTTGCATCAACTACAGATTTAATTTTCTTTAAACCTCAGCTTAAGAATTCTGCTACAGATTATGGATATGTGCAGCTTATTGGAGAATTTGAAAATCCTGGGACATATCAAATATCAAAAGGAACAAAGTTATCTGAAATTTATAAAAGAGCTGGCGGTTTGACCTCTTATGCATATCCTCTTGGCGGAATATTAAGTCGAGTTTCGATAAAAGAGTCTGAGGCAAAAGCCTTGAGCAGGGCTAAAGCTGAATTATCTCAAATCCTAGCTTCAGCAGTTGCTAGCGGTTACTTGAAGCAGAATTCAACTGATTTAATTGGTTTAGTATCACTGATGTCAGATATCACAGATTCAGAACCAGCAGGAAGATTAGTTGCTGAATTAAATCCTAACCTTATTTCTCGCTCACCAATTCAAGATCTTGATCTTGAAGGAGGTGACATTATATACATGCCACCAATTCAAAATACTGTAACGGTTGTTGGCCAAGTGCTTAATCCTGTTACTGTGCCATATTCTGAATCTCTTCGATCGAATGACTATGTAAAATTTGCAGGCGGATTTCAAACAGAAGCCGATAAAAAGAGAATGTATATTATCTTGCCAAATGGAAAATCAGCACCAGTTAGCATGAGCATATTGGAGCGAGGGCCGTTTTCAAAAAATAATATTTTGCCTGGTTCTACAATTATTATCCCAAGAAAAGCTCGCCCAATGGATTCTTTAGCTTTAGTTGAAACAATTTCACCAATTATAGCTAGTCTTTCTGTAACTGCGGCATCAATAGCAGCAATTCAAGATTAAAGGGGCTATATCTATGAGGGCTATCCTTATCCTCATTTTTTCTATGAGCATTGCTTTAGATGTTAATGCTCAGATTAAAGAATATATATATCCAAATAATAAAAACCCCAGTATGTCTAATTATGGAACTACTGGTTTAATAATGATGCCAACAGCACGATTGTATCCAGAGGGTTCACTTGTATTTACATGGTCACATCTAGAGCCATATCTAAGAGGTTCTTTCGTAGGCTATCCATTTGACTGGTTAGAAGCATCTTATCAATATACAGATGTTAACAATAAACTTTACAGTGATGTTCCAGCATTTAGTGGATCACAATCTTATAAAGATAAAAGTTTTGATGCAAAAATAAGAGTTATAAAAGAAAGAAAATATATGCCTGCTATTGCAGTTGGTTTTAGAGACCTTGGGGGTTCATCTCTATTTGCATCAGAATTTGTAGTTGCATCAAAAATGATTGGAAATATTGATCTAAGTTTGGGTATGGGATGGGGTGTTATTGGCAAAAATAGGGTAAAAAATCCTCTCTCTTATATTGATGATCGTTTTAAAACTAGAAGAAGAAATACTGGTGGAGATACTCAGGGTGGAGAAATTAATTACGCTACTTTCTTTTCAGGAGAAACTGCAGGTTTATTTGGTGGAGTAGAAATTTTTCTTCCCAGAATGAAAGGTTTGAGGTTAAAGCTTGAGTATGATGGAAATGAATATGGGAAATTGACTGATGAGGCTCGAGATGGTCAATACGTGCTTGATAGATTTGAAGGTTATCTTCCGGTTGATCAAGATAGCAGGGTTAATATTAATTTTTTATACCCTGTTACGGAAAACTTCCATGTGAAACTAGGTTATATCCGTGGCAATGAATTAAATTTTGGATTCTCAATAGCAGGATTATATGGTGGCAAAGATCCATACATCAAAAAAAGAGATCCAAGAAAGAAGATACCAAACAAAGCAGAATATAAGTTTGTAAATAGTCAAAAGAAAGAAAATTTATATAGAACCTCCTTAAAATTTTTGGCAGATGAAAGAATTTATTTGCAATATGCAAATCTTGATGATGATACCAAAACTTTAGAGATTGCATTTGCACAGAATAGGTACTTGAGTCAACCATTAGCTATCGGAAGAATAACTAGGTTGTTGAATGATATTTCACCTAATTCAGTTAAGAATTTCTCACTTACTAACCTAAATGCTGATCAGCAAATGTATACGATGGTTATCCCAAGAGAAGATTTTATTAAGTATGATGAATACAAACTTAGTAATGTTTTACAAGAATCTGTTGAAGTAATTAAAACGGAGCCTGATGACTTTAAACAGCATGAGTACATTCCAAGTATCAATTTCCCAATTTTTATGAATAAATTTGCTCCAGCTATTAGGAGTCAAATCGGAGGTCCTGATGGTTTTTATTTTGGTGAGATAGCTTTATCTGCTCATACTGAAATTATTTTAAGAAAAAACATTAGCATTCTCGCTGTTACTGGAGTAGGCCTTTATGATACTTTTGGAGAATTGAAACTTGCTTCAGACAGCATACTCCCTCATGTTAGAACAGATATTGTGAAGTATTTACAACAAAGTAATAAATTCAATATTACTAGAATTCAAGGAAATTATTTTTTAAATCCAAAAAAAGATATTTATACAAAGATATCTGCTGGTATTTTGGAGCCTATGTTTATGGGTATTGGGGGTGAGGCTATGTGGAGACCCTTTGGATCTTCATATGCTGTAGGAGCTGAACTTTGGAGAGTCAAGCAGAGAGCTTACAGGCAACTCTTCAGCACAAGAAGATATCAAACTACAACAGGCCATCTTAATTTTTATTACAGGGAACCAAATACAAGAGTATTAGCTCATGTTAGAGCCGGAAGGTTTTTGGCTGAGGACTCAGGTTTTTCTTTTACTTTTTCTAGAGAATTTAGAAGTGGCGCTAATATGGGCATTTTCTTTTCTTTAACTGATATCAGCAAAGAAGAGTTTGGAGAAGGTAGTTTTGATAAAGGCTTTTTCTTTAACTTGCCAATTCAAATGTTCTTTGATCAATATTCTAGGGGAATGACTGGCTTTGGATTAAGACCGTTGACAAGAGATGGTGCCCAAACACTAGTCCATGCAAATGACCTTTGGAGCACTACATATGCTGCTAATAAAAATAACCTCATGAAAGATTGGAGTGATGTGTATGATTAAATACATTGTTTTTATTATATTTCTTATTTCTTCATGTGGAAATTTGCCGATTACATATGCTCAAAACTTTTCAGACGTTAATAATGTAATTTTTGGCTTTCCTAAAAAGGAGATCACCGAGGAAATTTTTGATGAGTATGAGTTTAGTTTCGCAAAAGTTCAATTTGATAGAGGTCCTTATTCAATTTTAATTCTTGCATATATAGATGGAGAAATTTACGAATGGGTAGGCGCTGATAATGTTAGGCTTTTTACAAAAAATGGTCGAGTGATTAAAACTTCAGGTTTAAGAAATGATTTTGAAATAAAATCTCCATATGATCCTGTGTCTCTTGAAATAGCTACATCAAAATTTACAGATTCATATTTATCTAGACTTACCTCGATCTTGTTATCAGAAAATGAGGCAAGAAATTATTATGAGATTATTGACTTATATAATCCTGATTTATTTAATGCAACTTTATCAACAACTTATGTGTCCTCAAGCGATACAATTATGAGGTTTGGTAAGAAGAAAGATGTGTCACTTATAAAGCAGTATGCTGAAATAGATAGTATCGCATGGAAAGAAATAAATGAGTTTCATGTTGATCAGGACTCAAAAAAAGTAATTCAGTCCTCTCAGGTTCTCCATCCAAGACTCTCAAGGGTTAATATTGAATTCTATTACAAGTTTTAATATTTATATTGATTTTATCTATATCTTTGATCTCATGACTTATTGATATAAATACAAAACGAATATAAGGAAATAAAAAGATCCTTGATTAATAAAAGATAAATATAAAAGCTACTGAAGTAAATTGGATGATTAAAAAAAACCACATCAAAGATGTGGTTTTTTAAATACAATCTATATATTAATTAGAAGCTGGTCTTGTTCCTGTTGCAGCAATAGGTTGATTAATAGTTTGTTCTATTTCCTGGACTTGAGTAAAGTCTTGAATCATCTCAACCTCAACTGTAATATCTTGAACAATATCTAAATCTGGTTGGACAAATTCAAAATCATTCAATTCTTTAGATCCTTGTCCGGAAGGATCGTCAGAGCCAACTCCAGCGCTGTAAGGATCATCTAGGCTTCCAGCACCATAAACCCTATCTAGATCTAGATCAAACGTTTGTTCAATTTCAATTTTAAGGCCTCCAGGTGTAGCAGGTTGAGCTCCAGTATCACCAACATTAATAGTTGGGTCTCCCTCGCCATCAAGAGGGCCATCAAATAGAATATTATATTCAAGTTCTAACTGAGGCATATTTGCGCCTTCATTATTATTAGTTTGTCCATCTGGCATGTATTCGGCATCACCGTATGTAATATCCATTGTATAGTCGCCAAGTGTTCCTGAGCCATCTCCAGTTGGATCTCCACTACCATCAAGATAGGTTTGTGTAGTCGTAGATGTATTTGTTGTAGTACTAGTATTAGTATTTGTACTTGTAGATGTAGATGTATTTGTTGAAACTAACTCATTGTATTTAGTAAGAGTATTAGTTGTTGTATTAGTATTAGTACTAGTATTTACACCTGGTCTAAATTCATTAGTTAGTGTACTTGTAGTTGTTTCAGTAGAAGTTGTTGTATTCACGTTTACCATATTATCTACATAATACGTGTAGGTTTCTGTAGGCGCTGGTGTAGGCGCAGGCGCTGGTGTAGGCGCTGGTGTAGGCGCTGGTGTAGGCGCTGGTGTAGGCGCTGGTGTAGGCACAGGAGCAGCTCCACCTCCATCACCTGAATCAATCGCAGCTGCGATGGCAGCAGCAGCGGCAACAGCTGCAGCTATAGCCCCAGCACTAAGTGATCCGCTTGCTTCTTCAGCAGCTTTTTCTCCGCCAGATTTGGGCTTAGCCTCTTGATCATCTTGAGTCTCTTGGGCAGTTATTGTGTTACCAAAGAACGCAAGAGCAAATACGAGAAAGTTCTTAAATGTTAGTTTTAATTTTGCCATTTGTTATCTCACTTTTATGTTTATACAACGTATATAAGTACTATTATATACAATTTAAATAATGTAAACAGATTAAATGTAATTTATTTATAATACAATTTACATTGAAACCCTAATTTCTATGCATTCTACCTCTTTTTTAAACCATGTCCACTATTTTATCAGTATGTTTTTTTTCTGTACTTATTGACTTTGTTAAAAAAAAGGGTTCTTAATTGGCATCTATTTTATAAAAAATGATCTTATAGAAATGATTTCGGGATGTAGCGCAGTCTGGTAGCGCACCTCGCTGGGGGTGAGGTGGTCGTCGGTTCAAATCCGGCCATCCCGACCATATTTATTACTTAGATTTTTTAATCACCTCTTCGGCGTACCAATCGATTTCAGCTATCATACCCTCAAGAGTTCTCTCATCAGGCCCTCCCTCATAGGTATTTCTGAATGCAACAATTACCTCAGTGGCACCTAATGCTTCTAATTGATTAATTCCTTCAGGTGAATAAGCTGCCTCTCCCATTACCTGGAATTGATAATTTGGATGATCCAATGTACCAAATTCATGTCTGTAATCATTTATCTGATCTATAAGATTTTTTGTTTCCTCCAGGCTTAATCCAGCACTTATCCAGCCATCTCCAACTCTTGCAGCTCTTTTGAGAGCAAGTTTTGAATGACCTCCAATTAATATGGGTACTGGTTTTGTGGGTGCGGGGCAAAGCTTAAGTTCAGGAATATCATAAAATTCTCCTTTATAGGAGAAGTATTCTCCATTCATTAGCCCTTTAAGAATATCAATTTGCTCATCCATTCTTTTACCTCTTTTTTCCCAACGCTCCCCTGTGGCAAGGAAATCCTCAAACCAGGGACTAACCCCAACCCCAAAGTGAAATCTGTTATTTGTCATAACACCTAAAGTGGTAACAAATTTTGCGGTTGTAACAGCCTGCCTGGGAGCAAGCTTATAAACTGATGTTGAAAATTCTAGCTTCTCGGTAACAGCTGCAATAGCTGGAATGATAGAGAATGGCTCTAGGAAGGGAACCCCATCAAGGAATTCTCTGCTACCATCGTCATTATATGGATATGTTGAATCACATTCTTTCGGATAGCAGATACTATCTGGAAACGTGATTGCATCAAAACCTGCGGCTTCAGCAGCTTTACCAAGCTCCAAATAAAATGATGGATCGCACATAGTTGGATGATATGAAAAACGCATAAATGCCCTACCTTTTTGTTAATTATTAAAGAAATCATATAATAGCAAAAGAGGTAAAAAAAATGGATAAAAATTTTAAAAATGGGTGCGTCCTCGTAGTTGGGGGTAGTGGCGGTATTGGTTCATTATGTGCAAAAGAATTTGTAAATTCAGGTGCTAAGGTTGCTCTTACATATTATAAAAATGAACAGGCTGCAATCGATATAGCAAATGAGATTAATGCTAATGTAAAGATATATCAATTAGATAATAGCGATTCAAAATCTGTAGATAGAACCTTTAAGAACGTGATAAAAGATCATGGTTCAATAAATACTCTTATTAATGCAGCTGGATTTGATATACCCCAAAAGTTTATTGGTGAAATAGATGTTGATTTATGGAAAGGGGTCATAAATGCTGACATTAATGGTTTTTTTAATCTAGTAAAATCTGGATTACCTCATCTTCGTAAATCGAAAGGCTCTATTGTTTTTATAAGTTCTGCAGGATTGTTTAAATATCCTCCTGGAGA
>MDSV01071597.1_pt1 | contig 48150 bp, 46 predicted proteins | sample 810851 | NCBI WGS metagenome assembly MDSV01 (sample SAMN05326640, study PRJNA326480) | marine metagenome | isolation source: seawater | place: Atlantic Ocean: North East | collected 2012
CATTAGAATTGATTGTAAATCATCATCTGGATTATCAATTGAAGTTACCTGGCGTCCGCTTTCAATTATTGTACTTGGTAACTTCTTGTGGACTTCACCAAGATGCTTTGTTTCAATTAGCAATTTATTTTCAGTTGCAAATGACATACCTGTAACTTCATTGATTTTGATTATACTTTTTGCCAGTTCTCGAGCATCATCACACTCAAGTGCAATTTTGTGAGGGTGCTGGTCGAGCATTTCTCTAATCGCATGAGAATTGCCAAGTGCTAGAACTCTTCCATTGTGAAGAATAACAATCTGTTCGGTAATTCTTTCTATCTCGTGCAAGATGTGGCTCGATACAAGGACGGTTCTACCCATCGCACCGAGTTCTTTGATCACATTCATGATAGTTGTTCTAGCTAGTGGGTCACATCCTTGTAGAGGCTCATCTAGAATAATCAATTCGGGGTCATTAACTAATGCGTGAGCAATCTTTACTCTTTGGCGCATTCCTTTTGAAAACTGTCCAATCCTCTTGTGCATTACATCGGATAGAGATACGAAAGACAGGACTCTATTTGCTTCTTTCTCAGCTTCATTTCTGGTCATGCCATGCAACCGTGCAAAGGTTACGATGAAATCGAAAGCAGTCATCCAATCATACATTTTTTCATGCTCTGGTACGAAGCCAACACGGGAGTATGGTGCTGGATTTTTCCAAGGGTCTACTCCAAACAATCTGATTGCTCCAGAACTTGGTTTCACCTTCCCCATCATCAACTTGAACAGAGTTGATTTTCCTGCACCGTTCATTCCTAGAATGCCAGTAACTCCGCCAGAAATTCCCAAAGATACAGAATTTAGAGCGTTTATCCTTCCATAGGTTTTTGAAACTCGGTCGAACATAATCACAGGGGCGTTTTGTTGTGGAGTCCACTGTTCAGTATTCGCTTTACCATGCTGAGTCATGTCGGGCATCATTCTCTGGTCACCTCCATAGATGATACTCTATTTGCAAGCAAATACAATGCTAAACCATTCATTATGACTACCGATACAAGACTCCACACCCAAGGGTGTTGGTATGTCATTTCTGTGCCAATCAAAGCCTGACAAAGGTGTGCTACAGAATCATATGGTGAGATGATATAAAGGAGTGATCTTTCGAATAATGCATCAACTATTGCAGCAATCGAACGTGTCCCCATTAGAATAGCAATCAAACCAATTGCTGGGAAAAATCTCCCTCTAGATATGCTCGAGAGTGCTAGACCTATTGATGTGTAGGTGAATGATAGAATCATCCCGCATCCAAATGCTGCCAAAAACATTGGGAACGTGTCGATAATCCAAGCCCATCCCTTGCCCATAACTAGAATGTCTACAAAGTAGTAAATTGCAAGTGTGCCGTTGATAATAAACAATAAAATTAGGAATACGGATAAGAATTTCATAGCGGTGTAATCAAAACGATTTATCGGCCTAGAGAAATACAAAGCGCTGGTTCCATGTGCTCTATCCTCTGAAATGATTCCACCAACCAATAAAGCAGCCACAATCGGATAATAGAGAATATTTCTAGGGAAGAATCCCATTACGTGCCCGTATAAATTATCGCGACTAACACCCCATATGTCATACAGGGTAGGCTCACCTATCATTCCGAAAAGTAATGCTAGGGCAACATCGGTCATCGATGCAATGATTACAAAGAAAATGAACAACCTTGTTGGAATGTTCCAAGGTCGATGACCTTTCTTGAAAATACCAAGAATATGATGGCGCAAAATAGCCCAGTTTCTCATCCACCGGGGATTCAGTGCCCCCTCCCAAGGAGTATATATTTGCTCGAAAATTTGCCCTTGTGTAGATGTTGCAACCTGTGCAGATGACGCATCATCTTCTGAATCGGCCGACCAAGCAGCCTGCATTTTTGTCTGCCCGGTAACGGGAGTATCTGCACCATAGGTTTCAACCTTTGATTCAACAGGCTCAAAGGGCTCCTCCTTGCTGTTGTCTTGGTCACTCATTCAGATTCCTCCAAGAAGGTCTTCACTACTCTTCACATCATGACCAAGTCTTTCCATGATGACCAAGAATAAATCCTCCAAAGTCGCCTCATGGTCGTGCATTCTTCGAACTTGAGTGCCAACATCTGCTGCGGCTGTTAGGATGTTGTTGTATGTGTCATCTCCATTGTGACCGATTCTCATTATTCGCCCTTCACGTCTAACTTTCATCCCGCGTTCTGTGAGAGTTTCTTCCATTTTTCCAGCAGATCCCCAAACATGAATTTCAACTTCCTTGTCGATAGCTTTCAAATCCTCAATCTTACCTTGGGCGGCTAGTTTGCCCTTGTGTAATAGTACAATATTTTCGCAAACTCTCTCAACATCATCCATCAAATGTGATGCCATCAATACCGATCGCTGGCCTTCGTTAACAGTTATTTCAAGAGTATTGAGCATGAATTCTCTTGCCTTTGCATCTAGGCCATTACTCGGCTCATCAGCGATAATTAATTGGGGGTCATGAATAAGCGCACAAGCCAACTTTGTTGCTTGCTTCATTCCAGTTGAAAAAGATGAAACTTCTCTATATCTTTGCTCTCCTAAACCAACATAGTCTAGTGCTTGATGTGCTCTTTGTAAGGCAACTGATGGATTCATACCGATTAATTCCCCACTATATTTCACCTGGTGAATTGCATCCATGTTTGGATTCAATGCATCATATTCAGGCATATATCCTATTTTTTGGCGGATTAAGTTACCCTGAGTCCTAACGTCGTATCCAAGGACTTTCCCTTCTCCTGAAGTTAACTGGATCAATCCAAGTATTGTTTTCAAGAATGTGGATTTTCCTGCACCATTCGGTCCAAGTAATCCAGTTGAACCTCTTTCGATTTTGATATTCAGAGAATCAAGGGCGATGTGTGGCCCATAGGCCTTGGTCAAGTCGGTTGACTCGATAATCAAATCCTTGACCATGTGTCAATTACAGACTGATGGGCTAATGAATATGCCCCTTTTAGGGGCAACCTTCCCTAACTTTGATTGCGATTCCTTTTTTGAACGTAGCCAATTCTCTGGGAGTCGATTGGGACCGACCTATTGCTAGTAATTCCGAATTCTCATTTACGATGATTACCGTTTCTCCGGGTCTAGTCCATCCATCACATGCTTTTACGAATCCATGCATCACATTTCTGCCCTGCCTAACGAAAGGTTCAGCGTCACTGTCAACCACTATCCAAGCAAGACCTTTGCCGGTGTAGTCTTTGTTAATCCTAGTTGAAAAACCCGATGGAATTGGATCTTCACGCAGAGAGTGAAGTTTCTTTGCACCTCCTATGGTTAGAGATAAGCCCCCTTCAGCGAGCCTTGGAGAGAACAAATGAATTCCTTCAGAATCAATTACATTTCTAATTCTTCCAGTTCGGCTCATAACAAATGTTGAATCTTTGACTAATTCTGTTGCATCACTATATTTTACATTGTACAAAACACATAATTTGTCGATAATTTGCCTGATTTTTTTAGCTTCAGAGTCTTTTTCTGTTGGTTGAATCTCTAGTGTTTCGAAAACTCGATTATGCAAATCTTCGGTATCGGAAATATCTATGGTTATTACCCTTCGATTACCAAGACCGAATTTTTCTAAATCCAATTGGATTTTGATATGGTCTGCCTGGCTATTCCACATCCAACTTGGACCTTCCACGTGTGCCCATGGATTGAGGTCCTCAAGACTGAATGGAACGATTCCAATCGGTGTTTGGACAAATAGTTCATAATCAAGATGACAGATTCTATCAACCAACTCGCCTATTTTGTCTCTCCAGGGGGGGGTTGTGCCGTGAAATACGATTACATCACCTTGTTTCTGTGATTGCCATCTACTGTGTAAATTCCTCATCGCCATTTGGATGTGAGGTCTATTGAATGTATCATTTCCACCCCAAGACTCTCCACCCTGTCTTGGGGTCTGTTGAGAAGAGACCAGCCAATCCCAGTTTTCTTCCCAGCGTCCTTTTTCTTTTCCAGTTTCTTTGGAGGCACTAATTTCATCGAGAATAAGTGGTTCTAACTTTGATGTTGAGGGATTTGTTGTAAGCCACAAGAACGCCTCCCGTAATGCCGGATGTTGATGGCTGCGGCGTTCAGCGAGTCGCCAGATAGTGCCATTTCTAACCGCTTGACGGCATCGAGATAATTCTTGGAGAGTAACTTCAAGGTTGTATCGAGAAAGTAAAATTGTTCTTTCTTCTTTGTTCAATTTCCTTACTTCAGCAGGTGTGTAAGTCGCGATTGCAGGCATAATCATCGGCCATTCTTCGATTTCTGATATTCGTTCAGTTCCCCAAGGAGTGAGTAATCTTCCGTCTCTTGCGAACAAAACGTATGCTGCGGAATCAAACAAGTCCGCACCTAGTGCAATAAGCATTGGAAATAGCATTGGATGCCCACAACCAAACATGTGTACAGGTCTATTTGGGGAAAGGTTTGATTTTGTGGCCAGCATAATTTTTGCCAAATGAGTATATTTTTGTTTTTCCATTATGGGAACAATACCTCCAATTGGATGAATACTGAAATCTAGTCCACTCATTTTCTTTGCACTGAGCGCCCTTAATTCGGGGAAAATCCCACCTTGAATAGGGCCGTTGAGCATCATTTCTTGGGCAGCATTGAGGGATGGAACTCCTCTGTTTACAGTCTCCATTACTGCATTTTCAACCTGTGTGTATGTCATGTCGGGGCGGGTAAATACGTCGAGCATCGTTGCGATATCTACGCCAATATCTTTCTGAAATTGTACAATTTCTTCAACTCCAACATCTACATCTCCATAAACATAGGACTGAAATGTACCTGAATCAGTCATGACCATGCCGGGGTAATCTAGTAGGGAGTGGACGCCTTCTGAAATTGCAACTGATTTGAGTTTCTCATGCTTCCAAATTACATATGAATTCGTAATCAAGGCTTGAATTCCATATTTATCCCACATTTCTCTTGGTTCAATTGTGCGTATATTTGGGTTGATTACAGGGAGTAAGCAGGGCGTTTCTACAATACCATGTTTGGTATGCAGTTTACCTAATCTAGCCTGACCATCTCTAACGGTTATCTCGAACTTTCCTGGGTCTTTTTCGCGACATGGTTTTGGATTTTCACGAGTTCCATTTTGCCACTTCATTCCTGAATCACCTCAAACGAAATCGACTTCTCCATGCGCGAGAATGAATTCTCTTCCCAACTCGTCAAATGTATCCAGTAGGCTTGAACAGAAACTGACTTTTGCTATCTCAATGTCGTTTTCTAGGTCGGTTTTGACCCCCTGAAGAGTTCCTGGTGCCGCGCCACAGGAAAGACAAGCGCCAGTCAAATCTAAAACGAAATGATATCCATCCTCTAGTTTGCTAGATTCTGTTACAGAAATACCTCCACCATGGCCGTCTAATGCGGCTCTAACTTGTCCTAATCTGGCCAACAAAGCGGGCACCATTTCTTCCACTTCGTCCAGCGAAGTATTTCTAAGAATTTCATCTTGTTCAACATTGGAAGTTTCCGCAATCCGACGTTTAGATTCGACTTCCATTGCAGCCGCAGCCTCAAGGCGGTACTGCTCTAGAATGTCGTCATCCATGACTCTCCGTTTCGTATTGTCTTCATGAACCCTCGCTTTTGCTTGAATAAACCCCCGTACAGTCATTGATAAAGGTGTGACGTTACCGCACAGCATGGGAGCCGAAATGCTGAGCATCGAAAATCTTCACGTCAGCGTTGAAGATACTGAGATAATCAAGGGTCTTTCATTGAAAATAAATCTCGGTGAAGTCCATGCAATTATGGGTAGGAACGGCTCTGGCAAGTCAACACTTGCAAGTGTTGTAATGGGGCATCCTGCTTACGAAATCACATCAGGTTCAATTACGTTCAAAGGGCAACCGCTCGAAGATCTTGAGGTTTTTGAACGTGCAAGGGCAGGGATGTTCCTTTCATTCCAATATCCTTCTTCGATACCAGGAGTTCAGGTAGGAACCTTCCTTAGGAAATCAGTTTCAGCAGTCCGAGGTGAAGATGCGCCAAGTGCTAGGGAATTCAGAAAAGAATTGAAAGATCATATGGATGCACTCGAAATGGACAAATCCTTCTTGTCACGCTATGTCAATGATGGATTCAGTGGCGGTGAAAAGAAAAGGCTAGAGATTCTTCAAATGCTTCTGTTAAATCCTACTCTTGCTTTGCTGGATGAAACCGATTCGGGGCTTGATATCGATGCATTAAGGGTTGTTTCTGAAGGAATCAACAGCATAACTCCAACAGCAGGTTGTCTATTGATTACTCACTATCAACGTTTGTTAGAACATGTTAAACCTGACTTTGTCCATGTAATGATAGATGGAAAGATTGTCAAAACTGGCGGTCCTGAATTAGCCATAGAATTAGAATCTAGAGGCTATGATTGGTTAGAGGAGTGAGGTGAGATAATGAGCGAAGATATTGCAAGAGATGCAGTAGGCGATTATCAATATGGTTTCCACGATCCTGAAAATGCGACAATTCGTTTTGACAAAGGCTTGTCAGAGCAAGTGGTCAGAGATATTTCTGAGTTGAAGAATGAACCTCAATGGATGACTGACATCAGGGTAAAAGCATACCAGAGATTCGTGGAAATGCCAATGCCAACTTGGGGTAATTGTGACATGCTGAACCAGATCGATTTTGATTCAGTAACTTATTTCCTCAGGTCATCAGATGGAACCGAGAGAGATTGGGATGAAGTCCCGGAAGACATTAAGAACACTTTTGAGAGGTTAGGAATTCCTGAAGCCGAACAAAAATGGCTTGGCGGTGTAACCGCTCAATATGAGTCGGAAGCAGTCTATCACTCGATTAGAGAAGATTTGGAAGAGCAGGGTGTTCTGTTTTTGGATATGGATTCTGGATTGAAAGAATATCCTGAAATTGTGAAGAAATATTTCTGCACAGTAGTTCCTGCAAGCGATAATAAGTTCTCTGCTTTGAATACTGCAGTTTGGTCAGGAGGCTCATTCATTTACGTTCCAAAGGGAGTCCATGTTGAGATGCCAGTTCAGGCCTATTTCAGAATCAATGCGAAGAATATGGGGCAGTTCGAGAGAACATTGATTATCGCCGATGAAGGTTCATCAATTAATTACGTTGAAGGGTGTACTGCGCCAACGTACTCCACAGAATCACTCCACTCTGCTGTTGTTGAACTCATTGCAATGAAGGGAGCCAAAATACGTTATTCAACAGTTCAAAACTGGTCAGCGAACGTATACAATCTCGTAACAAAAAGAGGCGTAGCACATGAGGATGCAACCATTGAATGGGTTGATGGAAACATTGGTTCCAAGTTGACAATGAAATATCCAGCAGTTTTACTGAAAGGTGAAGGTGCTCATGCTGAAGTCATTTCAGTTGCATATGCAGGGAAAGGTCAGCATCAAGATGCAGGGGCTAAGGTTCATCATTTAGCTCCTAATACAACCTCAAACATTCTTTCAAAATCGATTTCAAAGAATGGTGGCCGGTCTTCCTACAGAGGTATGTTAAAAGTCACTCCAAAAGCACATGGATGCAGGTCAAAGGTTGTTTGTGATGCTCTGATGTTAGATCCAGATAGCCAATCAGATACTTATCCAACAATGGAAGTAGGCAACTCAAGCGCTGATTTGGAGCATGAAGCTAGCGTGTCTAAAGTTAGCAATGACCAATTATTCTACCTGATGTCACGCGGACACAGTGAAGAAGAAGCAATGGGCATGATTGTCAATGGATTTTTCGAACCATTTACTCGTGAATTGCCAATGGAATATGCTGTAGAACTCAATCGCCTTCTCGAATTGGAGATGGAGGGTGCAATCGGATGATGAAATATCCCGAAATCACAATTCCGCCACGTTCTGAACACCTATGGAGATATACCCCTTGGAAAAGGATTCATCCAACCAAGGTTGCTGAAATGCCGAAGGCAGATCCGATGAATTTCAGTCACGGAGAGGCTCATGAGATGCAAGACAGCCAGGAAATTGCTAGGGCATTTATTCATTCGGTTTCACCAATCTGTAGGAAGATCTCAGTCAACAATGACACACAAGAAGTAGATTTGCGCTGCTCAGGCCACATTTGTGCAGGGGAGTTATCGATAGAATCCAAGGGTCACAGCAATCTTGTGATTCGGATTTCAGGTGATGCTGGTTGGACAGGGTTGCGAGTAACTGGCTCTGTTTCTGGAACTCTTTCTATCGCATACATCAACGACTTAGCGAGTGATGCCCATTTCCTACGATGTGAGGATTGGAATGTTATGAGAGATTCAACTCTCGAATTTGCAACCCTTTCCGCAGGCGGATTCCTAAACAAATCAGATATTCGATTCGACCTAATTGAAAAGGGCTCAGAAGTAAGAACTGGAATTGCTTCGAATGGATATGGTTCTAGACATGATGACCATCATCTTGAGATTAAGCACAGTGTTGGTTACACAGGATCATCTCTTGTGATGCATGCTACTTGCAACGATTCAGCCCATTCAGTAGGCACAGGTTTGCTAACAATTGCAGAAGGTGCAGATGGTAGTGATGCTGGCCAGGTTTTCAGGAATCTATTGCTCTCTGAAAAATCTAGAGCAGAGGCTATACCAGAGTTAGAGGTCCTAGCAGATGATGTAAAAGCAGCACATGGTGCTGCAAGTGCACCAATCGACGTTAATCAAATCCATTACTTGGCATCTAGAGGACTATCCACAGAAGAAGCATCTGCATTAATTGTTGAAGGATTCTTAATGGATGCCTTCAGAGAAATAAAGAGTAAATCAGTATTATCTGCACTGAGAACTAGGCTCTTAGTTCACCTCGAATGCTTGATGAACGGGTGATGTCATGAAAGAGGATTTCCCGATTTTTTCTAGAGAAATTAACGGTAGGCCATTGGTTTATTTGGACAACGCTGCAACAACCCAGAAGCCATCATGTGTAATCGATGCAATGTCAGATTATTACTCATCTTCAAATGCAAATGTTCACCGTGCTGTGCACACCCTTGCTGGAGAAGCGACAGAAGGTTATGAGGAGTGTAGAAGGTTGCTCAAGCAAAGATACAATTGTGATTATGCAGTAATTACGAGTGGTACCACTGAAGCAATCAACCTAGCTGCAAGAGCATGGGGCGAGTATAACCTCAATGCCGGTGATGCAATTGTGTTGACCGAAATGGAACACCATAGTGACATTGTCCCTTGGCAAATGCTGGCAGAAAGAATTGCAGTTGAACTACGCTTTGTCCCTGTAGAAAATGGCATTCTCGATATGGCTGCCCTAGATGTAGCCCTTGAGGGTGCAAAGTTGGTCTGCGTCGTTCATACCTCCAATGTTCTTGGCGTAAGAAATCCTGTAGAAGAGATCATAGCCAAATCCAAGAAAGTCGGTGCTAGAGTACTAATCGATGCTGCGCAAGCCGTTCCTCACGAAATGATAGATTTCAAAGAATTAGGAGCGGATTTCCTAGCATTTAGCGCTCACAAAATGTGTGGACCAACCGGTATTGGTGCATTGCTAATCAGTGATGGTGCATTTTCTGAAATGGAACCATTCATGGGTGGCGGTGATATGATAGAAACAGTTACCCTACAGGGTTCAACATACCAATCCAATGAGCACAAGTTTGAGGCTGGGACTCCACGAATTGCAGAAGGTTTTGGATGGGCTGCTGCATTAGAATGGATTTCAAAGGTTGACTTGGAGAGTCATCATTCAAGATTGTTAGAAATCGCACGTGGTGTTTCTAAGCAACTTTCCGAAAAAGGAATGACAGTTTACTCTACACTAAATCCAGGCGATGCAGCAGTTATCTCATTTACCCATCCGGCAATTCATCCTGAAGATTTTGCAAGGCTCTTAGATGCACAAGGTATTGCGGTTAGAACAGGACACCATTGCGCTCAACCTCTGATGGATAAGTTAGGTGTTAATGGAACGATTAGAGCATCATTTTACTTGTACAATGATGCCTCAGACGCAGAGATATTCCTTGCTGGTATCGACCGTGTTTTGGAGGCAATGGCATGAGTTGGCCTGCATCAATCCAAGAGATAATCGAAGAATTTCAAGAAATTGAAGACCAGTTTGAGAGGCTTGAAGTCTTGATGGACTTTTCCAGTGAAGTTGATGAGTTACCTCTAGAAGAATGGAATGATTCTAATCTTGTGAGAGGATGCCAATCAGTTGCTCATATTGAGGTCGATATTAGAGATGGTAAGGTGTGGATGAAGGCTGCAGCAGACGCAAAGATGGTGCAGGGTCTTCAGGGGATTCTATCGATTGCTGTGAACGGGTCTACGCCTCAATCTGTGTTAGAGTTAACACCTGCTTTTGCAGAAGAAGCAGGAATCCTAGTAAGCCTTACACCTTCTAGGTCTAATGGTTTTAGGACAATGTTCGATATGGTCCAAAATAGTGTTAAGGAGTCGATTCAATGACCACCAAAGAAGAAGTTATGGCTGCATTAGAAGAAGTTGAGGACCCTGAATTAGACATCTCAATTGTAGAACTTGGATTAGTTTACGATGTCCGATTTGAAGACAAAGATGGAGTGAAGCATGCTGAGGTCGATATGACTCTTACAAGTCCAGGTTGCCCTGCTGCTGCAGAAATTATGGCTGCTGCTCACCGAGCTGCACTCAATGCGGTAGAAAGTGTCCACATAAATTTAGTGTGGTCTCCGAGATGGGATCCAAAAGTCCACGCTTCAGAGGATGCAAAAATGGATATGGGAATTTGGGACTAATCACAAGTAAACGTCCTTCCTGTGAATACTATTTCTTGGACCAAGACCACTTTTGCGTATTCTCTCAACGTATTGTTTGCCCTCATCATTTCGACAATACATGATTTCACTTTTTCCGATGTAATAATCCCAATTTCTCTTGAAAACCTCGGCCCTTTCTTTGGTATTGGATACGATTGAAGGTATTGTGTGATACATTTGAATCGACCTCTCTGCACGACGCAAGAACTTTGCCAAAACCTCTGGAAGCAACTTGGTCAGCCACGTGTCTCTCATGTGCATAGCAGGCCTGCTGATGATGTAGCGTGGATTATCAAGCGGCCCCAAAACCTCCTCAAGCGCCTTAGTGAACTTCGCGGTTTCCTCCTCAGTAGCATGTTTAAGGTGGTATCTCAACCATCCGCCACCCCTTTCCCCGCCAGTGGGTTTACAGTCTCTATCTATCTCTCTCAAATCACTTAATGTATCTACAATTACTTTGGAGATTTCAAGCATCAATGATTCATCAGTCCAGGAACGCTTGTTAATTCCAAACTTGAATCCTCCAGAAAACCCTGAACTCAATTTCGCTTCAACAGCTGAACTAGACGTAACGTCGAATGGTTTCCCAATCCCCCAAAGTTGGCGAACATGGCTCCTATTACCTGCTCTTGCTAACATATCTTCATTGAATAGTTCCATACCTTCGTTAATTCCCTCTGGTTTGGCATCATTGAATGCAGCGTGCACATGACCTATGCCTTTCTCAATCGTTCCGTCATCACAAACCCCGTAGAGTTGTTTGTGCTTTCTCTTGAATCGGTCATAGTCGTCATAGCCTTTGGTGAACTCTTCAGCAAGACATACGATATCCCAATTGTTTGCAACTTTCTCCTTCCAAGTTGAATCTAATCTTATTGAACGCCCTCTTAGTTGGTTTATGCTCATACTTGTTGTTACAGTTGTCATGTCGATTAGGACATTTATTCTAGATGCGTCCCATCCTTCTCCAAGTAAACCTCGTGTGCCTATCAAGCACTTTGTAAGCCCCTCTTGAAAGAATTCAGTGATCATCATTGAATAATAACGTGGAATCCAATCTTTCCCCTTCCCGTGAATTTCATGGTATCCGTCTCTAATGCTATCCTCAAATCGAATGTCAACTTGATTCTCATCAACCCACAATTCAGCCCTGGAAATAAATCTATGATACAAGTCATCATCCACCAATACTGTGCTTCCAGTCATTAGTATTGGATCGATTGAATCCCCTTCATCATTTGAGACCAGTGAACGAAATACAGCGATTGCTCCGCCGGCCTCCTCATCCAAGATTCCATCAACTAACGCAGTTGCTGAAGTCTTTTCGAAATCAGTCACTACAACAACTCGAATAGAATCGCCTAATGCTGATTTTTCTTCTTTTACTATTCTTTCCAAAGCTTCTACCTTGGATGATGAATATGCCATCACTCTGCCAACTGGTGATGCACAAGGCCTAGAACCAGTTTCAGTAATTTGGATTCCAAGTAGGCGTAGCCTTGCTACTATTGACTGGGACAAATCGTGGTCTAATTTATTCTCAGAGCGCCGCAGGCCATACCTTACATATCTGTCAAGTACCGTCCTTAGCATGCTAATTCTTGTCCATGATTCATCTTGGCTATCCATTGGGATATTTGGCACATCATCAGGAAGTTGGAGGTCGTTTGATTGCAGAAATCTTCGCCCATCATCTGCGAATGCTGTATGCTTTCTATGAAAATCGCTCCAACTCATTTCTTTCCCAGCAAGTGATTTTCTGTGTTGAAGGTAATTGAAAACCCAGGTGTCTAAATCTGGTATTCTACCATTCCCTTTTACAGATTCTTTGTCTCTCAGTTCAAGAAGTAGATCATCGAACTGTGAATCAACTCCTGCGATGTATTTCAATTCCGATGAGTTTGGCCTAGTAAAATAGCATAGGTCTTGGTAAGGTGCGAGATTAGATTCACGAACGAGTGCAGGGACAGGAACCTCATAGTCAACAGGTCCAAAGAATTCCTCATATCGCTTCACATCTATTTCATCAAAATCTTCGGCAAGTGGGGGAGTCGCTGTTAATCCCAGAATAATTGGATTGCCGAACATTGTTTGCACTTCTGCCAGAATTCTTCCCCAATGGTGCATCAAGTGATGGCATTCATCGAGAATAATTAGTCCGACACCTACCTCCTTCAATCGTTCAAGGTTCTCTTTCGCACTCTTTCCTAAAATTGAGAATGCGTTTCCACCTTTTGCAATTTCATCTCTGACTTTTTTCCTGTAAGAACCCAATCTTTCTTCATAGTAGTCAGGATTTTTCTGCCTAAGATCGGATTGCCATGCTTCACATGACAGATGGTCGTGTGCCTCACCTTCTGCAATTAATTTCTCAGACCAAGCCATCAGAGCCATTTCTTCAATTTCTTCACCACCCTTGCCTGGTGCAGTCACAGATTGGTAAGTCAGTGACGTAAGTAGTCCAGGGTTTTTTGGGTCAGTGCTAATGAAATCCTCCTTTCCATCGAGGTCGAATAAAGAGGTTCGTGCAGCCCATTGTGCTTGAATCGCTGAGTTAGGAGAGAGAACCAGTGCTGGTTTTTTCACCAAGTCTGCCCAAACATAGAGCCCCAAAACAGTCTTTCCTGAACCCGGGGGAGCCACCACATAGAGCCTAGTTTCACCATTTTCTAATTGAGGAATGATTTCCTTACATGCTGCTTCTTGGGAAGGCCGTAGTGTACCATCGAAGCGGATGTTGCCAAAATCAGGAAGTTGTTTTGGCATGTTTGTGCCACATCAGATGAGGTTTATGACGCTAAGCATGACCGTTAAAGTTACAGGTAGTTCTTACTAATTTATCCGGGCTAGAATTTATATTGCCCTATGGGAAATGTCCGTTAAATGGAAGCAAACAATGAGCCTGAGTCCTTGGAATCTGTGTCCACCAATTCAGAGGGAAAAGTCAAGAAACTGTCCCATGTATGTATTTTCACTGATTGCAAAAAGGGAAAAAGAGGCGGCTCTGAATATTGTAACCACCATAGGAAGATTGGAGAAGAGGGCAGGAAAAAATTGAATCTAGAGTTAGAAAACAATAATCTTAGGAGAAAAGAAAAATCTCAGCCTAGTGTTATAACCGATCCATATGAAATGGATATTTCAAACATAGATCTTGAATCAGATAAAGATGCAATCCTTATTGTTGGAATTATTTTGCTTTTATCTTCGTTCATTGCGTCAATTATCGCCATCAAATCAGATGACAGCACTTGTGGAATGTTTGGTTTATTCCAGTTTGTGATTGGAATTTTGGTAGTCAGCAGTATCACTAAGGATAACCCAAAGGGAAATATTTCATTATTCATATCAATTATCGTCTTCTTTGTCGTACTTTTCATGATTTACCTAGATGATGCACTTACTGGTGTTGGTGGTGCTGCCGATTTTTCGGGATGGGGTGGGCCATGATTCAATTTAGGCTTAATGACGCTATTTCGGAATGATGGCTACATTTGGAAATTCAATATAGATAATTTTCAACTACTAAATCCCCTAGAGGCTATTATGGACCCAAGCGGTTATTTTAGATTCGAACTTGATAAGATTGCTGAAGCCTTAGGCATTAGTCAGCATGACACTCAAATTTATTTCACAGATGGAAGAAGGGTTTCATTTCTTATTGAGAGAAGAGCAGTAGAAATTATGCCAGGATCTAGACTTGCACCAAGCGAAGGTTCAGGATTCGACCTAATCGATCGAAATGATGGCCATTGGGAAGTGAGAAGTTTAACGAAAGGAGGTATCTATTTTTGTCCATCATACATGGTAGGTTCTGGAAGAAAATTCGATGAGTTTGGATTTCTAGAAAAGTTAGATGATGTGGAAGGATATATTGTTACAGATATTTCAGAATTTCCAACGATGCCGTATTGGATAATTAGATATGAGTTAGTTAAGCGATGGTGGGATAGTGGTGAACTAGGTTCCAATAGTAAGATCCCAAGGAATAAGTTTCTACGTTTGATTAAAGAGTCTTAATCAGACCTCAAAAACAACGATTCGGTTTGTATTTGTTCCCTTTTTGCTATTATCTACGCCCCAGGCGTTTGCAGTTTTGGTGAACTCTTGGTCGTTAATCATGATGATTATTGGTTTCAGACCTGCTGTGACTCCGCATCGAACAACATTCTCCTCCAGTAACACCTTGCCACCACGTACTTCTCCGACTTCAAACGCAATGTGTCCACCTGGTTTGACAATTCGCTTCAAGTCTTTGAGGACGTCAGTCATTGTTTCATCCCAATCTTTGATTGCCTTTAGTTGACTGATTTCAATAGTTGAAGAATCTATGCCAATGAACCAACATCGCAGCCAATTATCTCCTTGATAATCAACTACATCTAAGAATGGTGGCGAGGTTACAACAAGACTTGCAGAATTCTCCTGAATCAATTCTACATTTCTTGAGTCACTAGTCGATAAAACACTGCTCAGGTCGTTCTTGAAAGAATCAAGTCGAACACCTTTCCAGTCTTTTAGTAGTGATTTCGATTTCTTCATTATACGAGGTTTGATTGGTCTATATTCTGGGACTTGCTCCCTTTGTTCATTGATTTTCTTTTGACGTTCTGCAGTAACAGCTTGATTTGGAGGTAAAGAATATACAGAAAAAAATCCAGATGAATGCCCAGTTAGTCGATTAATCGCCACCATTCGTATCCATCCATCGATATTATCAATCGTCCCATCTTTTTCACGGTCCAAGAGATATTCCTTGAGTGAGATGATTTCTCTAAGAGTATCTTTGTGATAGAAATGCAATAAATCATCATATTCTTCTTTTGCATTTGATAGGTCAATTGATTCTAGTCGCTCTTCTATTTGTTCAATAGTTGGTGGATTAAGGCGCGGTGATAGTAAAACTTGGCTCAGAGGATTGATGTCGTTTCCCATTGGCTTTCTGCCCATTAATCGTGCTTCAAGTGGCGTTGTTCCTCTACCCATGAATGGATCATATACACCGTCGCCTAACACAGTCAATCTTTGAATGAAAAATTCCGGAAGTTGTGGTTTGAAACATGCTCTATACGAAATTTCGTGCAGTGAATTGGCTTGTCTCTGCCCACTGGTCCAATATTCGTTGATTGCTTTCATAGTGGTTCCTATTTCCCCTTCGACTTCCCATTCAAATGGGACCATAACAGTCGGTTTTCCAAATGCATCAAAGTTTGCGATTTCATTCACAAACGCATTTTCCGACACTGAATTCATCGACCCGACGCTCCGCTGAATTAAACAGAACTCCACCGGTTCATAAGTAATTAGAATTCAAATTGACTCGGTTGGTGGAAACTCCATTTTTGTAATTTATCTTTTGATAATGATTGAAAGCAAGTCACCATCTTTGAGTTGGTGGTCAAGTCCAACACGCTGCCAATCGAATTTTGCTGACGGCCCTTTCACTCGTGCAAACCTGAACTTCCGAACGAAATCTCTGTGTAGGTTATTACAGACATTCTCTACTGTTGAATCATCTTTCACAATCAGTGGTTCCTCCAAGTCGGCTTCCTGACCCTGTGGTTTCAAGAAAATTCGCATGAAACCAAGGTTGTCATAAATGAAATCCTTCAGTTCGTCAAGGCCCGTTCCCTTGAATGCGGAGATTCTCATAATCGGCCAGTCTTGTGGCAGTGCTTTTTCGGCGGAAACAATTTCTTCCTCAGAAGCAATATCGATTTTGTTTACTGCTATTACAGATTTTGAATATACACGAGTTCCCACCATTGTGTCTACAAGCATTTCAGCAGTAGTATCTGCACGTAAAGTAACGATTGCTGATGTGTATCCAAAAGAGCGTATAATGTCGCCCATTTCTTCAGGAGTGAGATGAGTTTGTTCAACAGTTGTTCTCACATCTATGCCGCCTTTGTCAACTCGCTTCACGAAAACTGGTGGCTTGGTTTGGTTGAGTCTTATTCCTGCGTTTTCTAATTCCCTATGCAGCACTCTGAAATGAGAATCTTGGAATGGATCTACAATGTAAAGAACCATGTCGCAAGAGCGAATCACACCTAGAATCTCCTTACCTCTTCCTTTCCCTTCCGCCGCACCTTTGATTAAACCGGGCAAATCTAAAATCTGTATTTTTGCGCCTCGATGCTCCATCAATCCAGGTATACATGTCAGTGTAGTAAATGCGAAATTTCCAGCCTCAGATTTAGCATCTGTAACTTGAGTAATCAGAGTAGACTTACCCACCGAAGGAAATCCTACCAGGGCTACTGAAGCGTCTCCTGATTTCTTGACTTCGAAACCTTTTGCTGGACCTGCAGCCTTGGCTGAAGCAGCAGCCTTTTCTTCCTTGAGTTTTAGTTGAGCAATTTTGGCTTTCAGTTTACCTATGTGGGCATTTGTTGCCTTGTTTTTTTGAGTTTTATTTATCTCATCATAAAGGGCTTGAATTTGCTCTTTGATAGTAGCCATATCAAACCCTCCTATTCGCTACGGACTGATGGTTATTCTTGAATGCTATCACCTATTGGAGAAACTAAGGATAGAAACATACTACTCTGGGACATTATTTCATCAAGCTGAATTAAACTAAATCCCGATGCACTGATGAGTGGGGCCAAACTGGCTACATTCATGGGAATAGAAATGCGCCTCCATCTTGTAGATGGGACGATACTGAATTCTATTCTCAATATGGATTGGTCAGAACTTGTTTCTAAAATGGAATCGAGTTCTCTTCGTTCCCTTAGGCCAGCGTCAGATTCTAAATTAGGCCGTGATTTTGATATTGATTGTGAAGCTGAATTTTTGGATTTAGCAGATAATATATCAGGCCAAGGCACAACTCGGGAAGTGTTATCAGAAAATTCTGCGTTCGACACTCTACTGAAATTGGTAGAGTGGTCAAGCATCGGTCATTGGGAAGCATGGGAGGGCCGTTGTTTCCTGTATATTGAAAATGCAATTGGCAGACAATTGGAACATGTAGATGATATGTACCTCTCAGAAGTTTGGGATGAATTACGAAATAATCTATCTCAGATGGGTGAATCTGAGTTCGCAGAGAAAGTTTGCGAGGATTGGATGAACAGAAGGAAGGAAATGGGGGAGACCTTGGACGAGAAGAAAGACCCCCGAATTATTCCTACTTTCGAAGCACATGATCGGAATTCAAGAACATTGCATCATGCTGTAAACGTCAAAGGTTATGTTCAGATTTTGGGTAGAGAACATCTCGACGCTCAACTTTGGGGCCATGGAAATTGGAACCTAGGCAATCTCTTGGATTCGTGAAATTGAAAAATGACCTCACTTTCGCATGGTCATGGAAGACGATGAGGTAGTTGTGGAGGATACAGATACTGTTGTCGCAGAAGATGTCGAGGTTGAGGTCGCAGAAATCGAAGAAATAGACCCACTAACCGAAGCAATCCAGAGGGCAGAAGCAGCTGAAAAAGAAATCACATATCGTGATGCTGAGATTCAAAATGTTAGGAAGCGTCTAATGTCAGAGAAGGCAACGGCGATACAATACGGTGGTATGGGAATGGCTAGGAAAATGCTTGGTGTTCTCGGTGATATCGATAGAGCATTGTCCGTTCAAGAGGATGAGGGATTGAGTTTGATTCGCTCAAAAATGTGGTCTGAATTGTCAAGTGATGGTGTTTCAAAAATAGATGCAAAAGGGGAAAAATTCGATCCTACAAAGATGGAAGCCATTACTACATTGCCTCCTTCAGATGATTTTCCAGCAAACCAAGTCATAGATGAATTGGAAGCGGGCTACATGTACAAGGACAGAGTGTTGATTCCAGCGAGAGTTGTAGTTGCCTCTGATCAATAAATTTGGAAACAATGCTGATTCGTTTAAGTAGAAAGACCTCGGTAACTTTCTAATTATCGTATTTCATTAAGATTGACAACACCAACTTCTAGACGTTCGTGAGTGGGATGAACTTCTATCATTTGAACTGGAACAGTGAGGTGTCCAGCGATTTCTTCTGCTGCAGATAAGGGCATCTCGATTCGTTGAGTAGAGGCATCATATCTTATCCATCCCTCAACCAAGCCTAATGTTTCTGATAATTCCTTGACGTCATCAGATGCATCTTCTAATGAACATGGTATTGCTCCAAATAGAATTGTATCGTCATCTGACAGAATCTCATAAGGTCTGAGAGTTGCTTCACCTCTTCTTCTAAACCTGTTTCTTAACTGTCCAGCATCCTTGAAGTTGGCAGTACAAAATTTCAGGTGAAAACTCATTCTTTTCGCTGCTTTTTTCAATTTCATTCCTAATTCAGCAGAGCCTTCTGCAGCGGCAGTAATTCCACCTGCGAGATTGAAACCTCTAACGTCCATATTTCCTTGATTACCAACTGTAATTTCTAATTCATTTAGGTTTAGGAATTTAACTACCGAGTTGTCTAACTCTGCTAAAAGTTTCATCAATTTTTCTTCCTTATCAGGTTCTGCCGGTAATTCGACACCTACATTTATTCCAGCCAAATGTGCAGCATTTACTGACTCTGAATATCTCTCCAAACTAAGGTCAAGTAAATGGAATCTCAATTCATCAAGGCCAGCCTCACCGAGTTCTTTTGATTGTTCTGGTTTAATTGGTATGGATGTGTAACAATGAATATGATGCTGATCTCCAAATGCATTTTTCAGTTCTTTAATTGCTAGAACAGTCTTGTCGAAATCAAGCATTGGGTCGCCTCCAGTGATCCCGGTTCCAGTTGCTTTCATCGCTTTACCTTCTTCTATGACTTCATCAAAACTTGAACATCGTCTCTCATTTGCAAACATGTCCGGAGATTCTCTTCTGTTATCAGATAGAGGACAATAGTCACAACCCCAGTGACATTTTCCTGTAACGAAGAGTACAAGTTTGCTTCCCATTTGGCATTGAATACAACCTTCTGCTTCGCCCTCTTCCGGGGGAACTATTTCAGTCGCCATCTGAAGTTGCACGATTATTCCCTCCCATACCTTTGGTTTGAATTAAGCGGTTTCTAGAGATTAATTTGTGTGGTTTGCTTGTGAGAGCAACCATTCATGGAAACGATAGTCTTCTGTTAATTCAGGATGGAAAGTCAGAGCCATAATATTGCCTTCTAGGACTCCAACAACTTCTTGGTCAAGCCATGCCACTGGATGATTACTTCCCTTTAGGAATCTAGGTGCCCGAATGAAAACACCTTGAAAGGAATCGCTATCGCCAATACTGACACGTATTGTAGATTGGAAACTATCCTTTTGACGACCGAATGCATTTCTTTCAATTTCTGTATCTATGAGGCCCTGTTGCGAAAGTAGAATTGCGCCGGCACAAGTTCCTAGAACAGGCATATTCTCATCTCTTACCTTTTGCCAAATCTGAGAATACAAATTCTCTGAACGGCTTGCAATTTTCATTGCCGTTGATTCTCCCCCTGGTAGAACAATTGCGTCTATACCATCAACGTCTGTTGATTTTCTTAATTCTCGAATCGTTATGGCAATTCCTAATCTCTTAGATGCTTTCCTCAGCGAAAACATATGCTCATGGCGCGCACCTTGCAACATTGCAACGCCAATGGTCAGCATGAACACGGCCAATCCGATTAAGTTCTTGACAAACACGGTTCGTAGTGCAGTTATTGAACTGGGCGCGCACAGGCCAGCATATGGGCCATGACGGAGACTGCTTCCTAGTCCCGGGGCCGGTAAGGATGAATCCTGCATGCCTGGAAGCTCTCGCTACGCCAACCATAACCGCACGAGGTAGTGAATTTCGAGATGTAATGGCTAGGCTTAACAGTGGTCTGCGTTATGCCTTCAATCTGAGTCCCTCATCCGACCAAAGAAAAAATGAATCTTGGTCAGGTGAAGATGGATACAAAGTCATTACAGTCTCGGGGTCAGGGACTGCTGCCATGGAAATGGTCATGGCGAACCGCTTCAGACCTAACGATCGAGTGTTGGTTCCAACAAATGGAAAATTTGGAGAAAGAGTTGCAGAGATGGGAGATAGATTCTGCAATGTCAAGCACCTGAAATATGAATGGGGTCGAGCATTCGATTTTGGTGAAATCGAGGAACAACTTGCAAGAGGAAATTGGGAAGCTCTAGCGGTTTGCCACAATGAGACTTCGTCAGGTATAACTCAAGATGCTGTAGAACTTGCAGAGATGTGTCAAAGGCATAAAGTTGCGTTTATCATAGATGGAATAACAAGCGTAGGAGGTCTTCCTGTTCATCCAGAAGAATGGGGGGCTGAAGCAGTGGTTGTTGGCGCACAAAAGTGCACCGCCGGTCCTAGTGGTATTGCAGCAATCGCTGTAAATCAGCATTTCATTGACCGATGTATTGCAATTAGAAATCAAGATGATTCTAATCCAACTTACTACCTCGACATTCTTCCTGCAATCAAGAAAGGTAGTGATGATCAAACACCATGGACGCCGGCAATTAATCCGGCAATGGGCTGGGCAGAAGCGCTTGAAACTTTGAAAGAAGAAGGATTAGAGAATCGTTGGCAAAGATGTGAGTTAATGGCTAAAGGTGTGAGAAAATTGTTTTCTGATCTAGGATTTGAATTACTTGCCGATGAATTCTTCTGCTCTAACACAGTTACTGCCATTCTTTATCCTGAGGGGATAAATGATGACTGGCGCACCAGACTAAAGGATGAATATGCTACGCAAGTCATTGGTGGGCAAGAACATCTCAAGGGCAAAATGTTCAGAGTTGGAAGTATGGGAGAAACTCCAGTATCAGAGATGATAGAGGGTTGTAAAAGAATGATATCTTGCTTCAGAGACTTTGGATTAGACCTTCCTGAAATCGATGTTGATTCTTATTTTATGTGATCTGTATGTATATTGTATTAGGTCGTTTCCAGCCATTTCACAAGGGCCATGCCTATTTGGTAGAAGCCGCTTTAGAAAAAGGCCCCACTACTATTGCAATAGGCTCTAGTCAATCCGAGCCAAGCATAAATAATCCTTGGAGTGTAGGTGAAAGGGAAGAAATGATTCGTGAGTGGCTGGGGGATAGAGAGGCAAATATAGTTCACATTGCCGATATCAATGACCCACCAAATTGGGTAGAACACGCAACTAATTTTCACGGTCATGGAACATTAGTTACCAGTGATGAAGATACTAAAATACTCTATGAAAAGTCTGAATTTCCTGTTGAATGGGTCGATTTGAGCGAACGAGAATCTTTCGAAGGTTGGAGGGTAAGGGCTACCTTGAAAATGCTTTCAACAGTTTACGAAAAAGAAGCACAAAAACAGGTCATGCTGCAGACAATACCTCCAAAGGTAGTTGATTGGCTTGTTGAAAATGATGCGTTATACCGATTATACGCGATGTCAAGAGATTTAGAGCACGTAGGATGAAACTTATCCTCAATGCTTATCACTTACCTAGTTCACGTAGAACCGTGAACTTCCTTCAGAAGGTTGCAATGTTGGCCGCTGGTTTTGGGATTAGCGGAGCGATTGGCGCAATTTCAGGGATTCTTCTTCTGTATGTATTAATCGATGCTGCAATCGCTGGTGCAGATGAAGTGATATGGATGTATTTGTGCGCTGCAGTTGGTGTTATTGTCGGAGCGGTTTGTTTCCGAATTGTATTGTGGGCTGGCAAAAGAAATACATTCATGAATTGATTAGTAGATAATTCTCTACGAGAGATTGATAACTCTCACACTTCACCCGGTAATCATGGGTCTTAAGGAAAGGTTCGGGGTTGACCTCGGGGTTTTCAAAGATTCAACGACTTGGAAAGCCCTTGGTATTGGAATAGTTCTCTTTTCAATTATTGGATATGCAGGCCTCTCTATGTTTGACATAGCATCGTCTGGTTATGGAGTGGACCGAGACAATATACGTCTCGCACCCGATTTTGAGGTTGAAACTGTTAATCGTACGCTTGAAGAGAGCGATTATGTCAACGATACTGGTTGGTTTCAGTTATCAGAACATAGAGGGAAAGTAGTTGTTTTAGATTTCATGGCAATTGATTGTGCAAATTGTCATCTTGTTCAAGAACATCTTGAGTTACAGGTTGATGATTGGAATGACTATGATGGTGATTACGAGATAATGATAATCTCTGTTGGAATGTGGTATTCATTAGAGTCCTTGGGAATGCTTAACGATACTTTTGGAGATTCTGACTCATCCTCTCACATGCCTTGGATTGTTGCGACCGGTGCTGATGATTCTGTGCTCAAATCAGAAGTAATTCATTCTGGCATCAACTCTTCAGAAGTCGACCTAGATGATGGTACATATTGTATCGAGGCTCAGGTTAATAGTTCTGCAAAAGAAGTATCTTGTTTTGATATTGGTAATGGCTTGCATGATAACGATGAATTAGATGTGGATGTGGATGGCATAGAAATTACGATTTTAGAAAATACATCGGTTAATTTCACAATTGAGACCACACTTGAAGGAAATATCACTTGGGAAATTATTGAATTTACAAGAGGCGATATGGTTGAGGAATATCAAGCCCAAGCAATCCCCGTTGTTCTGGTAATTGACCACGAAGGGTATATTGTTGCGAAAGAGAGTTCTGGCACTCCAACTGGAGGTTGGGATGAATTTGATGACGCAGTTTTGGCTGCTGCTAGGGGAGATGCTGAGGACATGAGATTTTCATTAGCAGAAGTTGATCGCTCTGCTGGTGCAATTTTCACAATGGGATTATTGCTTGGCGTTTTGGTTTATTTTTCACCATGCGCTTTCCCTATTTTACCTGGATATATCTCCTATTATGTTGGCCTTGGACAACGTGAAGATGAACTAATAGAATCTGGTAAACTAGAGACCAGAATGCCTGCCCATTGGATATTGGGCGGTCTTGCAGCATTAGGCCAATTGACCTTCTTTGCCTTAATTGGAATCATCATTCTAGGGCTCGGGAGTTTCATCAATCTATCAGGTGTTTTACACTATTTCGCATTAGCCGTAGCTATTTTGTTGATTATATTGGGAGCGTTTATGCTTACTGGAGGAACTGCTCATTTGCTAGGATTTGTTCAGAAATTAGTTGACAAATACTCTACGACAGAAATGGATGATAGATTTACGCCAAAACGCAACATGTATCTTTGGGGCATTGGTTACTCTGCAGCATCCATTGATTGTACTGCCGCCGCAGTGATTCCATTCATCACATATCTTGCACTTATCGGTGGAACTGCAACTTGGACTGGTTTAGGTGGATTAATGCTATCTGTTAGTTTACTAATGATTACAGTTACAACCGTTGTGGGGTTAGGTCAACAACGTTTCATAAACATACTGAGGCGTTCAACTGGACTGATAAAGGCAATTGGTGCTTGGATGATGATGATGGCAGGCGTTGCGTTGACATTTTATTTGACTCAACCAGAACTAATCGCAAGTTGGTTATGAGATCAGATTATCTGAGATCCTATTTCTCTACCGTTTGATAATGAAAGAATTTGATGAGTTGATGGACCATTTGGAATATGCAACCAAAGGTTTGCACTGATTCCTTCTCTATCTAGATGAACAGGTCCGCAATTATCGTTGCCAGGTGAGGTTTGAGTGCCTCCATCCAAAGTGAAGAAGTACCTTGCACCCGGTTCAAAGTTGTCTACGTTGGCAAATCCAGGAGTATCAGGTCCATCGGTTCCAACCTCCCAAACGTAAATTGCGGAGCCTCCATTTGAATCACCAAGTGCTGCAGACCTGTAAAAGAAATCACCATCATCTTCTGTGCAAGTCAGAACATACAGAACATCTACCCGATTGATTGGGTCTCCTGTAGCACCAAATTCCATCATAAAGAGCATGTCATCGTAGTTGTCATACACCCATGCACCAGTAATTATTACCGAATTAGCAAAGTCCCTTCTTGTATCTTCAGCCGTATTTTGACTATCTTGAGCAATTTCTTCAGTAAGATGAATGATGGTAAATGAAATGATCGATGCTAGTAGAATCATACCAATAAAGACAATCATTGCCCCAATGCCCATTGTGCATCTTTCATCAAAATCAACTTGTCCTCTGCGCATCTGAAATCACCTTAATTCAAATCTTGGCCTTGATAGGGCGCGCTTCCTATATTCATCTGCCATTCTTGACTTCTTCCTCTATCGACCATCAGTACAAGACTCGCATCATCAATATCTTCCAAGTCACATTCAGTAAGTGTGATAATCATTCGATATGAGGCTCCAGTATCAAATTCAACTAACGGGAGTGCAGTACGTCCATCTCCATCAAGAGTTGTAGCAATTGTGAAATCACCTTCATCGAATGCAACTCTATTTGTTCCGGTTGGATGGCACATGACGACCCATGCAACATCTTCGTCAGTGACAGGATTATCGATGTATGGTAACTTGAACACTATGTGTATTTCATCATTCGCACCCAACGAAAAAATTTCCAGAACTGAAATGTAGACAATTCCTTTTATGCTAGGGGTGTTTTCATTTGCGTCAGTCTTTGTATTGGCGAACACTTTCTCTCCAAAACCAATGACTACTGCAGAAATGATTGAACTCATTAGGATGATCGCAATGAACACTATCATTGCGCTGATGCCTTGGCTAGCATCATCTCTCCTATGGCGTGTCCGCATTCCTATCGTTACTATTTCAGACTATAACGCAGTTTAATGTATCGCTTGAATAAGGTTTTTTGAGTCAATTACATTATACAACAAAAATTGAGTTTTATATCATCGAATAATTTAGCACCACTATGGCAGAACACAAGTATGCTTTCGTGGTTGCCATGTTTTTTTGCAGTGCACTTTCTGGATGCACTTTTTTTGAAGAAGATGCTGAAGGTTTTGAGCTTGTAGTTAATGTTTCTTCAAGCGAAGAGACAATAATTGAAACATATTCGTTTGGGAATCTAGATTCTACAAGTAATGTTTCTGTTATGTTTAATTTTTCAAAAACTGATGCTGAATTGGTGCTGATTGGAGTTGACAAGAATGATGGCGGAGAGCCTATTGAAATGTTAACAGAAGAATCCTTTGAGTTATCGGTTGATTTTACCTCTCATGGGAAATACAATGTTACTGTATATGCACTAAATGAGGAAGACGTTAGGGAGGAATATGAAACACAAATAACGGTTAACCTCCAAATCGATTGGATTGAAGACTCTACATCAGACCCATTACCTTTGGAATTTAATCCAATTCCGAAGTTTGGAGGAGAGCACCCATTGATGATTGAAATAGAATCAGAAGTGCATAATCCAAGTATTTTGACTGATTTCAGTGGCGGGCAATCAGTTCAATTCTCGTGGACAATTACCGATGAATTAGGTGATACTTGTCAGAGAAATGATGCTGAAGTTTTGGATGGAGAAACCGAATCGTGGAATACAATCCACTTCAATACCTACCTGTTGCATGAATTGGGGATAATTTACGATGAAGGGCAAGACCTAATCGATGTAAAGCACAAAGTTCTGATAACTTACGATTCTGAATAATCGCTATCAGGAAAGGCTTCGATCCACTCTTCGTTTGAAGCCTCTTTCATTGCAGGAATACACATGTAGCGCCAGCAAACTAGCCCAGTTATTACACCAGATACCAAGTCGAAAAAGAAGTGTTGTTTTGTGGTCATTACAGATATACAAAGTAATACCCATGCCGTCCAAAGGCCTACTTCTTTCCAACCTTCGACAATTTTCCACTCTCTCAGTAATAACACAATCATTAGAGATTGAGTTACATGCAAACTTGGCCAAGCATTGTAAGGCATATCCGTTTTGTGCATTAAATCACCATACCAAAATCCCCAGACTCCTTCACCACTACGAACAGAGTCCGGAATATCTTCTCGAATGTATATCTCAGTCGGGAATAAAATGAATATGATGAAAACTCCCCAAGTCATTACGAATAAAGCCTGATAAAATGCGAACATCTCTCTAATTCGGTTTTCGCTATCTCTCCCAAACCAAGCGGCTGCGGGGTAATAGAGGTATAAACTGATGTAGATTACAAATGTCCAACCAATGAAAGGCACAAATGTATCAACCGGTGTGATTGGGTCGAAAACGGAATTATCAAAATAGCCAATAATTTGGTTAATAACAGAGTATGGTATGGCCATAGCAAGGATTAGTGTAACAAGTGTATACCAAAACAATTTGCGATTCTGTCTTTGGCGCCAATGAGGTTGCCATATCCTCCATGGGCGCTTGAACATGACCTGTGCCAAGAGTTTTATTTTTTCATCCAATCGGTATATTGGGTATCTTTGATTTGATTTCAGTTACAGATTTAGTTGGTCACTAATTTTAGCATTGCTATCAATTCAGTGCGATAACTAAGTCTGCAAAACTTCCAGCAATTGTCTTATTGTGGGTTACCAATATTGCAGGGCAACCTCTTTTCTTTAGTACTTCTCTTACATCTAAAGCGAGTTTTTGTGATAGATCATCGTCTAAGGAACTAAATGGCTCATCCAATAATAGAACAGATGGTTTAGCCAATAATGCTCTTGCTAAGGCAACTCTTTGACCTTCACCTCCTGATAGGGTCTCGACATCTCTTTTTTCAAATCCTGGAAGTCCAACTTCTTCAAGAGATTTTGAGATGTCTGCTGATTTGTCACCTAGTCGCAAGTTTCCTTCAACATTAAGATGAGGGAATAGTACAGGCTTTTGGAAAATCAAACCGATTTTTCTTTCTTCTGCAGGTATTTTTGTGATGTTGTCCCCATTGAGAATAATACTTCCACTATCCAAATCTTCAAGTCCGCAAATACATCTCAGCAAGGTTGTTTTTCCGCATCCACTTGGCCCTGTAATTGCGACTATTTGCCCTGCTTCTATCTCTAAATCAAAATTATCAAACAATATCTTTTCAAACGATTTTTTTAGTCCTTTACAAGTAAACATCAGAACATTCCTCCATCTTTTTTGGGCCTAAATTTCTCTGTAGAAATGAATAATATCAATGCAATTAGCATTAAAACGGTGGATATCGCATTTGCTGCGGGTGCAATTAGTGGTTCATTGTATGGGAAATCACGAATGGAATCAATCAATATTGGAAGTGTTGTCCAATCTGAATTCCTTGTCACAACCCAAGAAGCACCAAATTCACCCAACGACATAGCAATTGTGAAAATTGCAGCAACTAAAATTGAACCTCGAAGCATTGGAACCTTAATCAGAAAGAATCTCTTGAATTTTGACAAACCTAAGGTTTGACCACATTCGTCATACTTGTCATCTAGAGAACGTATAGCAGGCAACATTATTCGAACTACAAACGGAGTTGTAATCATAATGTGGGCGAGTACTGGTGTAATCCAAATTGAGTAGAAAAATTCTGGGTCAATTTTTATCATTCCCAACATTACACCTAAACCAATCATTGCGCTAGAAATAGCGAATGGCAGCATTGTAAATACGTCCAAGAACCGTGCAATCTTTGGATGTGTTTTCTCAAGGTCTCTGATTGTCTGAGCTAAAATCCAACCCAATGGTAATGCTATGAGCAGACAAATTAGTGCGTATCCGAGCGAATTGTATAGTGCATCCCAAGCAGAAGGAAGTGAATTTGTCGCTGAAAAAGCATAACTCCAACCATCAGTGCTCCAATATCTTCTCGAACTGTCAAGATTGCTTTCAGTTACTCTAAATGATGAGATTACTATGGTTAGCAGCGGTAGAATTGCAAAACAAATTGCTGGGAAAATAATTGCCCAACCGGAGGGATTTCTCTTTTTCACAATCTTTTCACTAGAGGTTGGAAGTAGATTCTGTCTCTTATTTTGCAGCCATGCCATCAACCAAAGCGAAAACAATAGTATGGTAAATTGAATGAGAGAAGAGGCCAGAATCACTTCATTTTTTGACACCATATGGCCTTGTATGCCTGCTGATGAACCAATATCTGCCATCATACTTTCTAGAGTATTTTCACCCAATGTAATCCATTTTACTAAGGCAAATGATGTAAAAGAAAAAACGAATGTCATGCACGCTGCTGCTGCAATTGAAGGTATCATTATTGGATACCACAAATGTCGGAACCTGCCCCATTTTGTTTTCCCACTTGGAAGCAGACGAATTTGCTCCTCTAGACTTGGGTCTAGAGTGGAAAGAACGGGTTCACAGAATCTGATAACCAAAGATAGGTTGAACCATGCATGTGCAATAATTAGAACCGTCAACCAAGTTTCGCTGTCTTTTCTGATATCCAATCCATTTTCTCCGATTATGTGTAGGAACCCCATCGCTGCAACTATTGAAGGCATTACAAAAGGCATTGTTAGTAATGAACGAATGAGTGTCTGGAAAGGCCACTCATATCTTCCCAATTGCCATGCAATGGGTATTCCAATTAATAGAGTAATTATCGTAGAAATAAAGGCTTGGAAAAGGGTAAATTCGAACACGCCTTGAGAAATGAAATTCTCATCAAGCGATGATAACCAACTAATTACATCAAAGCCAGCAACCCAGATTAATCGATCTAATGCAAGCCAAATTGGAATTACGATAAGTAGCGTGTAAACTACGACCGCTGCATAAGCGACAATCTTGTTATTCATTTCAAGCATCAACCATTGCTGCATTCCAATCTTCAAGCCACGTTTCCATATTCGTAGCTATTTCAGTGGCGCTAATTTCTGCCGCTTGTGATGGTATAGTTGAATGGTATCTGTATCCTTTTTCTTCAGGGAGGTCTGTTCCATTTAAAACAGAGTACATGAAATTTTCAGTAGGCATCATTACGTTTACTTCCTCAGAGAGCAAATATTCGATGAATTCAGACGCAGCACCTAGATTGCCCCCTTCGATTGCGCTTGCATATTCAATTTGATGGAAAGCCGCTCGAGGTAAATCTAGTGCTGCGGATTTAGTCCAATTATCGTTATACCATGATTCCACACCAGGTGAATGACAATACGATACCACCATGTGAGCGTCTCCAACATAACCTTCGACGTATTCACCGTAACCGCCAGTATAGTGAGTGATATATGCTTCAGACCATCCGCTAGTGATTATAGCATCATTCGATGCCATTTCAGTCCACCAATCTGTCCAATCCGTATCATTATCTTCATCATTAGCAAAATAATCTACTGTGGCGGTCATGAATGCACGACCGGGGCTACTTGTTTCAGGTGAAGGAATTGCTATCTTCCCTTTCCATTCTTCTTCGGTTAAATTCCATAGGCTAGTTGGAACATTGAGTGTAGTTCCGTCAACAATTTCTGTATCATAATTCAAACACATGTAGCCTTGATCAAAAGGAACTGCGAGTGGGCCATCATATGCACTTAGAGCTGCATCAGAGATGTTTGAGACACTTGCAAAGTGTTGCCACAAGACATTGTTATCTATCGCTGTTTGTAAGTATGTGTTGTCTAAACCGATAGCCAAATCAGCGATTTGTGCTCCCTTATATTGAATCAAGTGGTTCAGAACAGAACCAGCATCCTCTAATTTCATCAAGTTTACATCATATCCAGAATTGTTTTCAAATTCTGAGATCAATTCGTCAGTAAGTCCAGTTACATCATATGTTACAATGACTAATTCTCCATCATCTTCCCATTGATATTCTTCCGGCGTAATGATTTCACCAGTATCCAATCTTTGTTCGATACTTTCGCTGATGCAACCTGAAAGCATCATCACCGACATAAATATGCAAATTGTTGTAACTCTTTTGTCCATTTTCCCACCTCAAAGCATTGCTACTATTCGGTGCATTCTATCAACTAACTCAAGAGGATTATGAGCTAAGATGTATAGTGCTGGCTCCCACCCAAAAGCCCCCTCGTCTAATATCACATCAATTCCTTGATGAGGCACTAGATCTCCTTTGGGAGCAAAAGTGAGGTTAAAATCCAATTCTTCACAAATCGCTTCTATCTTTTCATTGTCTAAGCCTGGGTGAATATTTAGGATTGCAGTTTTGTTGATATCATGCACTCTTGCATCGAGCAACATGTTTGCTAAATGATTTGAAACGCCAAATTTAGGTGTCTCATGATGCCTTATTTTGCCTTCAACAATTGTAATTTTTCCAGGGAATGCTGCTACTTCGGCCTTCGATCTAGAAGTTTCTAAGCAACATGCAATATTCATTCCAACAGCCGGCATTACCTCTTTCAAGCGATTTACATCGATTCTGGATGCTGCCCATTCTAATCTCTTAAGCAATGATGTTTGTTCTTGGTCTGAGTCAAGGTCAGTTCCAGTCAGGGATTTGTCAAACCGTAAGACCTGTCCTGGAGCAAATGCCACTTCCATGACGAATCTAGTTCGACTAGGTTTAGAGCTAGGGCCTAATTGCCTCAGTGCCATCGAGATCTCATGTGCCCATCCATCAATTGTCGATTCGTCAGATGTTCCTGCTAGTTCCGGTAAATCTCTGTGAGCCATCCTTGAAATTGTTGATTGAGTTGAACCTAAAATATCAGCAATCTCCGCTTGTGACCAATTCGCAGACTTGAGATTCCTTGCTAGTTGCATGTGTAGTCTTTCGAGCCACGCAGCGCCATCTCTTCCGAGCATGTTGTTTCTAAAAGCCGGCACTTATTCAATGTTCCTAGTTAAAAATGCACTTTGCATTATTTTCCATAGTTCTCTTCATTTTTCCATTCTTTGTAAAAACGTCGTACTAGTCTTCACAATGGCGCTATGGTCAAATTATAGTTATATTGTTATTGGATTGTGGATGAATCTAATTTCTAAACACATCAAATTACAAGGTTATTTTCGAATTCTTTCTCCCCCGGCAGTACATTTTATGTAATCTAGGTGGTAGATTATGTAGGTTGCATATATGTGCTGCTCAGCGTCAATCATCTGGATTACAGGAGTTTTTTCTCGGTGAGTTCCTAGAACTATCTAGCGTATAGTTCTAAACCCCCCTCCTTCTGGCTGGATTGAGGGGATTTTCATCGATTCAGAGACAAGTGCATTCCTCGATGAAGTTGTTTCAAGGATTCGTTTATACTTGGATGGTTCCGAGAAGGTAACAGATTTCATTCCCCAGTCAAGTCTTAGAAAAATCACAGATTTGACATTGCCATTGGAAGGTTTAGGTTTGGAAAATACATTGAAAGATATAGATCAATTCTTGAAATACAGTGTAAAAACAAACCGACCTGGGTTCATGAATCCTCTTTGGGGTGGAATGAATATTTCCGCTTTCGCAGGAGAAATTATTGCTACTTTGGCTAATAATTCGATGTATACATACGAGTTGTCTCCTGTGGCTACCCTAATCGAGCAAGCCTTAATCAGAAGAATGTGTGAAATGGTTGGGTTCCCAGATGGCAATGGCACGCTGACTACCGGCGGCTCCAATGGTAATATGATTGGAATGATGTGTGCAAGATACAAAGTCGACCCATTAGGTCAACAAAGAGGGTTTGACAGTAAAAATTTAGTTTGTTATGTTTCTTCAGAATCACATTATTCGGTTTTGATGTCAGCTAATGTCCTTGGCATTGGATTTGACAATGTGGTAAAAGTTCCATGTGATTCTGATGGAAGAATGCGTGTTGATAAATTAGAAGAAGAAATTGAAAGAACTAGAATAAATAGCCAAATTCCATTTTGTGTAGTTGCCACATCAGGCACTACAGTAAGAGGCGCATTTGACCCGCTAACGGAGATTGCAGAGATTTGTTCACATGAAGATCTATGGCTTCACGTTGATGCGGCTTGGGGGGGTTCATGCATGTTCAGTGCAAAACATCGTAAACTCATGGATGGTGTTGAACTTGCAGATTCGGTTTGTTGGGATTCACACAAGATGATGGGCTTACCTCTGGTTTGCTCTGCATTTTTGATAAAGCAGCCTGAGTTATTACGAAAGATTTGTTCGCACGGAAATGTAGCACACTACTTATTTTTGGGAGATGCTGAAGATGTTGACCTTGGAAGAATAAGTCTTCAATGTGGTAGAAGAAATGATGCCTTGAAGCTATTTTTGGCATGGAGAGAAAAAGGTGATGCTGGATGGGCGAGATTAGTTGAAAATTATATTGAACTTGCGGATTATCTACAATCGAAAGTTGAAGCCCATGCAAACCTAGAAATGATGTCAAGTAGAGTGTGGTCAAATGTTTGCATAAGGTATACTGCTGATGGTATAGATCATAATGGTGTGAATAAAACGCTGAGAGAACGCTTGGTGAAAACAGGCAATTTCATGATTTCTCAATCAAATATTGGAGAGCATATAATCTTGCGACCAGTAATCTCAAACCCCTCAGTAAGTAAAGAAACAATAGATGATTTAGTAAAAGAGATAGAGGATATTGGTGATGACATTGTCCGTGGAATACCTTTCTCAAATTAGTATCAGGAGGCATTTACAGTGTTGCCTTTAGGGACGCCAGATTGGTGGGATTCTGCAAACAAGTTCTTACTCAAGGATGAGTTTCTTGCACCTGTAGTAAAGACCTACTATGGAGAAAGCCTAACTGGTAAAGGCGACTTGTTTGCAACATTGGTTAATTCAATAATCGGGCAGCAAATATCCGTAATTGCTGCAGATGCCATTTGCGGAAGACTTGTCGCCATGGTTGGAGAAATTACTCCCGAAAGCATCAGTAGGTTTTCCCAAGAAGAAATTGCATCCTGTGGTCTTACCAAGTCAAAAGCAAGCTACATTCTTGGTATCGCCAACAATCCTGAAGAATTTTTGTCTCCAAATTTTTCAGAATTGTCAGATGCGGAAATCAACGAGCACTTTGTTGGTTTCAGGGGCATAGGGCCATGGACCTCAGAAATGTTGATGATTTTTGGATTACTTAGACCTGACATTTTCAGTATAGGAGATATTGGTCTAGTCAAGGCAGTAAAAATTCTAGAACCTAGTATTGTGACTAAAGAAGAGGTAACTGCCTTTGCAGAAAGATGGAGTCCTTTTCGAACAGCAGCATCTTGGTATTTGTGGAGAATGCTTGACCCTGTCCCTGTCGCATACTAAAAAATACGAAATAGTAGTTACTAGGAAACTAATCCATGGAGTTCGCTTATTATTCAATGTGCGTAGTAATTGGATTTGCAATAACTAGGTGGGTTACTGAGAATTTCAAATTTCATGTCAGGAGTGAACGTTTCTGGCTTCATCATTGGATAATTTCTCTCATTGCAATGATTGCATTAATTGTCGCAGATGTTGGTTCTGAATTAGTATGGGGAGCATTAACTGGTGTCGCATTAGAAGGATTGGGTAGGAAAAATTGGTCAATCTCACGAAAATGAAATCACACATTGTTCAGTGATGATTTAATGCCGAATCATGTCACGAGTAATCATGGCAAGCAATCAACCAATTCGCACAGCTCTGTATCAAGAGCATGTTGCTCTAAATGGCAACATTGTTGATTTTCATGGTTTCGAATTACCAATTTGGTATTCCAACATTACAGAAGAGCACTTGGCCTGTAGGGCTAGCGCTGGTATTTTCGATGTATCTCACATGGGTTCATTCAGATTCAAGGGTGAAAATGTAAGAGAATGGCTTGAGTCAATCGCTACCCAAAAATGCACATCAATCCAACCTGGGAGATGTGCTTACACTCATTTCTTGGACCATGAAGGGTTCTTGATTGATGACATGATTTTTGCAGTGGTGTCTGAAAGTGAGGTATTGGGTGTTCCTAATGCGAGCATGATTCCAGTAATGTGGGACTGGTTTAACTCTCTCTTGCCTAGTGATGGATCAGTACAACTCGAAGATTTGTCTCCACAAACCAGTATCATAGCCCTACAAGGGCCGGAAGCAAGGAAGTTTTGTGAAACATCTCTTGGTCCACAAAACCATGTTGGAAGATTTAAGTGGGCAGAGATAAAAGATAACTCTCTTGGAGTTTCAGGATGGATACAAGGAACAGGATATACAGGTGAATCAGGTTATGAAATCTTCATTCCAAATTCAGATGCTGCCAAACTATGGAGAAGTCTTGTTGAGGCCGGTGCAACACCAGTTGGTTTGGGTGCAAGGGACACACTGCGTCTAGAAAAGGGGTTCTTACTATCGGGAGTAGATTTTGCTTCACCGAGTTTGGATGAAAACAAACTGCTTCACAGAGATTCATGGGAAACTAATGTTCCGTTCGGACTTGATATCGAACATGATTTCGTAGGTAGGCAAAGAGTTCTATCACATTCAGATAATGATGCCAGATTGTGGGGAGTTAAGCAACTCGAAAAAGGCCCCCTCCCTAGAGGTGGTAAGGTAATTGAAGACTTGGATGGAAATCAAATTGGAACATTGACTAGTGGTGCTCCAGCACCCTCTTTGGACCGCACTGGAATAGGCATGGGATACATATCTGGAGTAAGCCCTGGGGATGAGGTAATGATTGTTGCATCAGCAAGAAAGAAAGTGCGTGCAGTTATCATTAAGCCACCCTTTGTAAGATAACCATTTGAGCGTTGTATTCATGAGGAAGACATGTTACGGAGTAACATGCGCCGAATACTGGCTATGCTAATTCTCACATCTTTGGTCATATCAACATATCCACTGAATATTGAAAATTACTCAAACCAAATTGAAGGAAACGAGTCTGAAATCAACTTCGAGGAAAATTACGAACATGAACTAACAGATCAGCAAAAAGAGTCTCTAAAAGCCTCTGGCTTGGGTCGCTCTGCGAGTTCAACATGGTCTGCGACGGGAGGTTCGACAAATGTTGATGAAATTTATGAAATGGTATTTGACTCTGCAGGAAACATAGTCGTTTGTGGTTCGATTTTTCAAGATTCTCAGTTTGGCGCAACCTGGGTTTACACTGAAGGATTAGGTGACATACTTATCGCTAAATTGTCAAAAGATGGAACATGGATTTGGGCGGTTACTGCAGGTTCACCGTTTTTCTATGACGAGTGCAGGGGAATAACAATAGATTCTCAAGGAAATGTGTATGGAACTGGTTATTTCAATGGAACAATAGATTTTGGAACAACTCAAATTACTTCAAGAGGATTTGATGGGTGGATTGCCCGAGTTAATCAAACTGGTCAATGGGATTGGGCGATGAATTTTGGAGGAGGGGACATCGACGTTGGCTGGGACATAGCGGCAGATAATTTTGACAATTTGTATGTCACAGGTTTTTACAGAAACATTACTACTTTTGGAGGTGATACATTAGTTGATGTATCCGCATCTGGAGACCGGAAATTTTTCCTGGCATATTATAATTTAAGTTTGCCGGGATGGGATTGGGCAATTACTTCCGTTGGAAACGGTCTTGTTGAGCCATTCCAAATTGTTCAAGAGCCATCTACTAATTCTGTCTACATTGTAGGATATAATACAGGATACGAGGAATGGGACAACGGTTCATTTTATTCAAATCCAAGGTCGACATGGGCTGGTGTTTTGCTCAAGTATAATGATTCAGGTGGATTCCAATGGGGTAAGAGTATAAGTGGTGCGCAGTGCCAATTTGGAAGCAATTGTGGGGTTTATTTCAACAATGTAATCATTCATCCCAATGGGGGAATTGTAGTTGGAGGTAATTTCGTAGGCACATATGTGACTAACACAGGTGCACCGATCAGCGGATATGGTGACTGGGATGTCTTAGTCTTGCGTTACGATATTAATGGCAATTTCATGTGGGATTATACTGCAGGAAGCCCGGATGACGATAGGATTCAATCTCTTTCAGCCAACTTAAAAGGTGAAGTTCAATTTGGTGGATGGCACAGTGAAAACATGACTTTTGGTTCAAATGAGTTAGTGAAGAATAGTTCTGTTGGTTGGTATGACGGATTCATTGCTCAAGTCGATGATACATCGAAATTTCAATGGGCACTTAGTATTGGTGGAGTTGGAAATGACACAGTTGGAGCACTTCTAACCGAAACAGATGGCTCAATAATTTCTGGAGGAGATTTTAGCTATACAGTATGGTTCGGTGACGTTCCTAAATCAGCCACAGATACAGATATCTTCGTCTGGAAATTCCAACACGACAAAGATAGTGATGGAGTAGAGGACTACGTAGATAATTGTCTAAACGCTGCAAATTTCAATCAGAGTAACTTCGATTCTGATTTGAAAGGAGATGCATGCGATTCTGATGACGATAACGATGGCCTGCATGATGTATTGGATGATTGTAGATATGGATTAATAGGGTGGAACCAATCAAACACGTCTCTTGATCACGACTCTGATGGATGCAATGATTTCGAGGAGGATTTTGATGATGATAATGACGGAGTATTGGATTTAGTTGACAACTGTCAGAAAGGAACACTAAATTGGGTGGCAGACAACATTTCCGATTTGGATGGTGATGGTTGCAGAGACATTGATGAGGATGATGATGATGATGCAGATGGTGTTTTAGATGTCACAGATAACTGTCAATACGTTGTAAATCCATTACAGGAAGACTACGAAGGGGATGGCATTGGAGACATTTGCGATGGTGATGATGATGGAGATGGAATCAGTGACCTGGAGGATAACTGCACTAAAGGTGCAATAAATTGGACTTCGGAATTCCAAACTGACAAAGATCAAGATGGTTGTGAAGATGAAAACTCCAACGAAGACCTCGATGACGATAACGACGGAATTTTTGATGAATACGACTCCTGTCCAAGAGGAGAAACAGGATGGCTGTCCGGTCTGGATAATGACTGGGATAGAGATGGATGTCGAAACGATAATGAAGATAACGACAACGATAATGACACTGTTATTAACGAGATTGACCTTTGTAAAAATGGAATCACTGATTGGAGGAGGAATTCTTCAAATGATAATGATGCAGATGGTTGTCTTGATGAAATCGAAGACAATGATGATGACAATGATGACTTTTTGGACCAAGAAGATTTCTGTCCTAAGCAAGAAGGCTCTGCAACGCAGGGTGGAAAGGGCTGTCCCGATTTTGATGAAGACGGCTGGGCAGACAGATCAGACGACTTCGTCCAAGATGATACTCAATGGAGTGACGGAGATGGCGATGGTCTTGGAGACAATCCTTTGGGTAATAATCCAGACGATTGTCCATTCTTTTTCGGCAATTCAACCAATGACCGATTAGGATGTGTGGATACGGATGGAGATGGATATTCAGACCCAGATACGACATGGACTATAGCCCAAGGTGCAGATGCATTTGTGAATGAACCAAGCCAATGGGCCGATGCTGATGGTGATGGATATGGTGACAATGAAGATGGTCTCAATTGGGATATATGTGGAAATGTGGCAGGCACATCGGTTGGTCCGGAAGCAGGCGGAGATCGATGGGGGTGCAAAGATACAGACGGAGACGGTTTCTCTGATGAAGATGCATTTTGGACTGTGAGTCTTTGGGATTCAATTGGCATAGGTCCTGATGAGTTTTATCTCGATCCCACTCAATGGCGAGATACTGACGGAGATTTGTTTGGTGACAATTGGGGCGATCCTGAGTGGAATGAATCAAGAGATCCGACATGGCCTGGAATCTTCGTAGAGAATGCAACATCTGCAGATATGTGTCCATTAGTGGCTCCAGATGGTAGGTTCGATGATGATATCAATTATCCAGGATGCTTATTGGATGAACCAAGTGATGGAGGAAAGAAAGCGGGTGACAACTCAGCTTCATCAGAGGATGAAGGTCTTGACGCAGTAACGCTGTTCGGAATAATCGGAGGAGTTATTGTTCTCGCACTTGTTGGAGTTATTGTTGTAATCTTGAATAAGAAATCCAAACCAAAGAAAAAGCGTTCTTCACCAAAGCCGCTTACGGATTTACCTCCTCCTAGTGCACCAATGCCAGCGCCGTTGCCTCTGTCTTCGGACGTAGATGAAAACGTTGAGGAAAACAATGGTGAGGACACCGTAGGTTCTTGGGAGGACTTACCTGGTGGCGATTACCTAGACCCCGACGAAAGTGGAACAAATTGGTTCCGTGCTAACAATGGTGATAATTGGTATCAAAACTCAGATGGAACATGGACAAAATGGAAAGATTAGTCCAATAGTTTTTCAATTACAGCGATGAATTTAGATTCGTCATTTACAGACTCAGTGCCTGATAATTTTGTAACCTTTTTTGTTTCATTTTCTTTGTTTGAACAATCTCTATCCCATGCATGAATTTCCACATTGTGGCCCATTTTAGTTAGCCACAATGCATGTCTCTCAACTCGAGGGTCTGGCGAGCACGAATTGGTTACTACCATTGCTACGTGCGTCATATTTACGCGTAAAGGCATCAATAATTTTGTTTTGCTGTTAGACTAACATTCATTTTGGTTCCGCGCTACGAGGCGTCCGGAGGACACCGAATGGTTGACCAATTGCCGAATCTCGGCCGAGAAAAAGAGATGCTTGAAGTGATGGGAATGTCATCGATGGATGACTTATTTGCTGATATTCCTGAGCATGTAAAAATGACAAATGAGTTGCCGCTACCTCCTCCTCAATCAGAAGAAGAGATTATCTCTGATGCACGAAGATTACTGGGGTCAAATGTAGCGCTTGGAGATAGGGTTAGTTTCCTAGGAGCGGGACTAAACAGAAATTATGTTCCTTCAAGTGTATTCCAACTGATAACGCGTGGTGAATTTTTGACTTCATACACTCCATATCAGCCGGAAGTAAGCCAAGGTATGCTTCAGGCAATGTGGGAGTTTCAAACACTTGTCAGTGAATTAGTTGGTCTAGAAGTAGCCAATTTATCTGTATATGATGTATCAACGGCTGCAGCTGAAGCACTAACTTGCGCAGTTAGAATTCACAATAGAAAAGCAACCCAAAAGGACACTGTATATGTCAGCGAATTACTTCCTCCTGCAAGAATGTCGGTTATCTACAATTATACTCAAGGTGGAGGTATTACCATCAAGACCCTTAAGCACAATATGGATGGGACATTAGATCTTGAATCTTTGAAGATGGCAGCAGGTTCTTGTGGAATCTATGTTGAACAACCTAATCCACTAGGTATTCTAGATGGTGGCCTAACAAGAGTCAAAGAAATAATCGGTGAACACACAGCATTCGTTGTTGGTGTTGCACCAGTAAGTCTTGGATTGGTCGAAGCCCCAGGGAATTATGGTGCAGATATCGTTGTTGGAGAAGGACAAGCGTTAGGTTCACCAATAACTTATGGCGGTCCACTTTACGGAATATTTGCTTGCACAAAGGCATACTTACGCCAAATGCCAGGAAGAATTGTGGGGCGATCAATCGATGTAGATGGAAAGGAAGCATTTTGTTTGACTTTGTCTACTAGAGAACAACACATCAGGCGACACCGTGCAACATCCAACATTTGTACCAATGAAACTCTGATTGCTTTGATGGGGGCAATGCACATGTCACTACTTGGTCCTGAAGGATTGCAAAAATTGGCCCAAAGGAACATGGCAGCATGTCAATTGGCAAAACAAAAGATATCAGAAATTACTACAATCGCATTACCTCACTTAACATGTGCAAATTTCAATGAATTCGTTGTTGAATTACCCGGTAGCGCTTCAGATTGTTTGGCATATCTAGATACACAAGGTTTGATTGGTGGTTTCGACCTTTCAAACTGGTATCCTGAGAGGGAAAATTGGCTTCTAGTATCCTTTAGCGATCAGACCAAAGCAACAGAAATCGAATTATTAGCAGCACACCTAGCGGTGTGGTCAGCATCACTTATCCAGGGGGTGAAAGTTTGAGTCATCTTTTCGAACACTATGGTGCTGGAGGTAAAGGATATTCTCAGCCAGAACCAATTTTGGCAGCAGATAATATACAAATTCCAACTTCCTTAGTTAGAGTAAATTTGCCAAGATGGCCACGTATATCAGAACCAGAAATGGTGCGTCATTACACATGGCTATCGAGTAGGAATTTTGGAATTGATACAGGCTTCTATCCACTTGGGTCATGCACTATGAAACACAATCCGCGTGTTAACGAAGTAATCGCTCAATTACCAGGAATCGCAGATATTCATCCACTCCAACCTGAACATCAGATTCAGGGAACATTATCCATTTTCCACGAAATGCAAGAAATGCTAGGAATTTGTGCAGGTATGGATGCAGTAACTCTACAGCCAGTAGCAGGTGCACAAGGTGAATTTACCGCAATTAGGTGTATTCAAGAATATTTCAGAAGTAGAGGTGAATTGGGTAGAACAAAGGTAATTGTTCCTGATTCTGCTCATGGAACCAACCCTGCAAGTGCAGCAATGGCTGGCTTCGAAATTGTGGAAATCCCTTCTCAGGAAGACGGTCGCCTTGATCTTGATGCCTTGAGAGCGGTGGTTGGTGATGACACAGCAGCAATGATGATTACAAATCCAAGCACATTGGGTATCTTCGAACCTGAGATTGCCGAGGCTGCAGAGATTGTTCACAATGCAGGTGGACAAATGTACTATGATGGAGCAAACTTCAATGCGATCCTAGGTCTAACTTCTCCTGGATTAATGGGCTTCGATGCTGTTCATTACAACTTACACAAGACATTCAGCCAGCCTCACGGCGGTGGAGGTCCTGGTTCAGGTCCTATCGGAGTTAAGTCTCACTTGGCAGAATTCCTTCCAGGCCCAGTCGTTAAACGAAGGCCAATAATGCCTACAGATCAAGTTACATCTGCAAACAATGATTGGTGGTATCATTGGCATCAACCAGAAAGAAGTATTGGGAAAATCCAGCAATGGCATGGAAATAGTGGCGCGGTAATTCGCTGTTGGGCATATTATCGCAGGTATGGACGTGAGCTCAAGACAATGTCTCAGCACGCTGTATTAAACGCAAACTATCTCAGACATAGAATAATCGAAGAGGCAGAAAAAGCAAATGTTAGGCACCTATTTGTTGATGGTGCTCCGGTTGATGTGGTCAAACATGAATTCACAATTTCAATGGCTCCAATGAAAGAACAGTGTGGCATTGGTGCAATGGACATAGCAAAAGGTCTACTCGACAAAGGGTATATGGCGCCGACAGTCTATTTCCCACTGATTGTTCCAGAGTGTATGATGGTTGAACCAACTGAAACTGAGTCAAAGGAAACTCTTGATGAGTTTGCAAGGAAATTTGTTGAAGTATTGCAAGAAGATCCTGAAACGCTTCACAACGCTCCAATTACGACAAAAGTAAGACGAGTTGACGAGGTTTACGCTGCAAGAAATCTAACTCTATCATATCCATTTGATGAGTGATTGTAAACAGTGAAACATTTGAAGTCAACTAAGTTGTAGGAAACACATGGAATGGGAAGAATTCGAGGCTCCGGGCGTAGGCCCGATTATGCTATTCCCTATGGCTTGGTCTCTGTTGCCTCTAACAGTTGGATTAATTCTCTTAGTAAGAACTGACGGACTCTGGCCCACATCATTTCTTGCAGCAGGCATAATGCTATCCTTGGCAGCAGTATGGCTTGGAGCAAGTAATTTACCCGGTAGAGTTGACATGCTCAAATTGCTTGTTTCTCCATTCGCTGCATTCTCTCTTTTTTTCCAACCTCCTGAAATTATACAAGCAATAATTGCACTTTGTGTTTGGACTTTGAATTACAAAACAGCGGCGTATTTGTCTGCAATTTCACAGAAGAAATATCGATTGGAATGGGACTCTGAAGTTGCTTTACCAGATGTGCGTGGTGCTACATTTTTCCGAAGAAAATGGGCGCCAAAACCTCTGTTTAGGTTGGGGCAGAACCTAGTTAGGGGCGTTATAGTTGATGAGAGAGTTATGTTAGAAGCGGATTCTCCAATTACTTTCAATGACGAGTCATAATCACATTACAGTATCATTATATTGTCTCTTAAATTATGGAAGACTATCCACTAAATATCCGCGGCCTTATTTTGAAAATACAAAATCCAAACACCGAATACCGTTGGGTTGCGCCTTATCTTAGTAAACCAAAAAGGACATGTTTGCTAAGTTTTCATTCTTCAGATTTAATCTGTAAAATTCAGACTTTGATTGACTGTGAGGGGAGATTAACTGGGAGGTTAATGCCAATCGCAGCTTGTGTTTTTATGGCTCATGGTAGGATTGAAGAAGCGAAATTGTTCATGAGAATTTTTTTGGGGGTTGAAGAAGAAACAGATTTTGCAATTGCTAAAGCAAGGCGTATGGTTAATGATGTTCGAATCAAGATTAGAAGATTGTTCAATAAAAACCGTGAATGGCCTAAAGGGGTTTGGAATCTACATGATGTTCCGGCTTGGTTGATTCCTTATTTCATCAAAAAATTTAGAAAACTTGTATCAAAAAAATCTGCGATCATAATATCTGGAGGCCACCTTTTGAGCGAGGGTATCTATGAGTGGAAGTTTGGAGAGAATAGTAATTTTCCAAAATATGTTGTTCGATTATCATAAAATTTGAAACTAAATTCAACAAAAAACACCGATTTTCTTGCGCGCTACGTTCATGAACCACCGTCAATGGGAACCTCTCATGGACGTAACAATACTACTAGGTTCCAAGTCTGATATGCCAGTCGCAGAGAAGTGTACAAAGATCCTCGAACATTTCGGGGTTTCCTATCAATTGCGTGTTGCAAGTGCACACCGCTCGCCTGCATTCGTTGAGCAAATTGTTCACGATGCAGAAGCAGATGGCTGCACCGTTTTCATCGCTATGGCTGGTTTAGCAGCAGCTCTTCCCGGTGCAGTTGCAGCATTGACGACCAAGCCAGTAATTGGTGTTCCATGTGGTGGAAGAGTGCCATATGACAGCCTACTTTCTATTGCACAATTGCCCCCCGGCGTTCCAGCTGCAACAGTTGGAGTAGACAGAGGAGACAATGCTGGTTACCTAGCAACACAAATTTTAGCACTAGGAAATGAAACCTATGCTGCAGCCTTGAAGCAGAACAAGCTTGACCAAGTCGCAAAAGTCAAGCAAATGGATGCTGAGGTTAACGGTAGGGATGCATGATGTTCGATGCTGCATCGTTCATTGAAGAGTCCGCTCAGAAAATGAAGGATGAAATCGACGATATTGCAATCATTGCATGCAGTGGAGGAGTTGATTCTACTGTTGCTGCAGTTATTGCCAATCAAGCAATAGGCGACAAGTTGCATTGCGTATATGTTGACACAGGATTGATGCGAAAGGATGAAACTAAGGAAATACAGGAAATGCTTGCTGCTCATGGACTCAATTTAACAACCGTTTTTGCTGAAGATCGCTATTTTGAAGCTCTATCTGATGTTACAGAACCTGAAAAGAAAAGGAAGGTTATCGGAGAGTTATTCATCAGGATATTCGAAGAAGAGCAGAGCAAAGTTGGTGCAAAGTACTTAGTGCAAGGGACCATTGCTCCTGATTGGATTGAATCAGGTGGAGGAGTGCGTGATACTATCAAGAGCCATCACAATGTTGGAGGACTGCCAGAAGACATGACTCTTGAGGTCGTAGAACCTCTACGTGACTTGTACAAAGACGAGGTTCGAGATTTAGCAAGACAATTGGAAATCAAAGTTGCGGATAGGCAGCCATTCCCAGGACCTGGACTTGCAGTAAGATGTCTTGGACCTCTAACTAAAGAGAGAGTGCACGTTGTTAGGGAAGCATGTGCAATCGTCGAAGAGGAACTTGAGGCAGCAGCAGCAGAAGGAAAGATAGAGATTCCTTGGCAGTATTTCGCTGCCCTACTACCAGTTCGCTCGGTGGGCGTTCATGGAGACGTTAGAGCATATGGAGAGACAGTAGTAGTTCGTGCGGTTCAATCCCTTGACGGTATGTCTGCAAGATACTCTACAATTCCTCACGAGATTCTTGCGAAAATCAGTACGCGAATTACTAACACTGTGAAAGGAGCAGTAAACAGAGTTGTTTACGATATTACTCACAAGCCACCTGGCACTATAGAGTGGGAATAATTTGGCAAGGATTTTTTGAAGTTTAACATTAAGTCCCTAGTCAACCTAGGGTAATTGATGAAGATAGCACCATTTGCAATAGCGTGCTTATTTATCCTTGCAGGTTTTCGTACATTTATTTATGGAAACGACCCATATGTAGAATATGATTTAGAAGAAATGAATGAATTTTGGGACTTATATGAAAATCACAGTTATCCAAAGAGAACTTACCCAAACCAACAATCTGTTGAAATTGCAGATAGAATAATTACACATGACGAAATATATTTGCTCAGATATTGGGACCCTATTGTGATTTCAAAATCATCAATTGATTGGAGTGAAGATCCATTCGGAGATTGGACTTGGCAGTTTTATTACCATAGTTTACGAATGGTAAGTTATCTTGTAAGTTCGTATGAATTTACAGGAGAGATTTCATACTTGCAAGAAGCCAAATGGTACATAGAAAGTTGGATTGAACATAATCCAAGCCCAAGAAAGCAGGCTAGTGAAAGAGCCTGGGATGATCACAGTACGGCGAATCGAATCCTAACTTTCATTCAGTTTTGGGACAGTTATCGGGATTCTTCAATAGCAGATGAATCATTTTCTATGTTGTTTCTAAACATCTTACGTTTACATGGAGATTTCACCGCCGATTCTAAAAATTATTTTTGGGGACACAATCATGGTATATTCCAAGATAGAGCCTTAGCCCAACTTTCTGTATTGTTTCCAAATTTTGAGGAAAGCAATTATTGGAATCAAGTGGCAAATGAAAGATTGGAGTTACATTTTGTAGAGGATTTTACTGATTCTGGAATTCATAAAGAGCATAGTCCTTCATACCATTTTTTAGTACTATCATTGCTGATGAGTATTAATGAATTCAACATTTATTATGGTATCAATAATGATGAATTGGAATTACTAATTCCTAAAATGCAGGATTATTTGTCCTACATCGTTAAGCCAGACGGCACTTTTCCCCTAGTTGGAGATTCAGGACTTGAAAACGGACTTAGATTGAAGGAAAGTAATGTAGTCAGCCAAAATCTATTGGAATTAATGACGATGGGTGAGGATGCTAAGTTAGGAAATTACTGCATTGGATATCATGACTCTGGTGTTGGAATAAATAAGTTAGAATTATCTAACGGCCAAGATTTTTATTTCGCAATTTTCAGTGCATTTCATAATACAGTACACAAGCATAGTGACGATTTATCTTTTGTCTTGAGTTATGGAAATACAGATTATTTTGTTGATTCGGGGAAGTATAATTTCGTTGAGTCAAATGAGTATAGACAATATGTTCGGAGTGTTTTTGCTCATAATTCAATCGTTGTCGATAACATTTCATACGATAACCGGGATGTAGAAAATATTGGGAAATCGACAATGTATGACTCTGAATGTAATCAAAATTATTCCTTTTTCCAAGCAAAGCACACATTCTATGATGGAATTGAGATAAAGCGTAATGTAATCATTATCTATGATAAAGGAGTATTTATCCATGATTTAATTTTCTCTGATGATGAACATGATTACTCCCAAATGTTCCAAGTTGGAAACAATGTAGATATCGAAATAATGGCAAATGGTTCGATTATTATGGAAAGTAAAGTCGACAATACGTCTATGAATTTACACCAAATTGAGGACATAATTTCTTTTGAATTTGATACAGGTTCTTTAGAACCGGTTAGAGGTTGGAGGTCTGAAAGTTTCAATCAAATCGATGAGATTACAACGATTGCGTATTTTAAATCTGGTGACAATACTGAATTTCAGACATTGATTGAATTAGATGACAACATCTTGGATATTGAAATCAATTACTTGGAAGGAGCTGTTAGTGAATACAAATTCATTGATGAAAAAGGAGAACAAATCTCAGTTTTTGTTGACTAAAGTGGGGTCTTGAAGCCCATTGCTCTAACTACACACCATCCAGCTCTTGCTTCCCATATTGAGAAAGCACCACCAAATGCAGCCCCTCCAGCCGCTAACCACCAGATTGTTCCTTCAAGAAAACCCACTAGAATAATCCCAGTAAGAATTGCAGAACCAACTAATGCAAGCATACCAAGTTTCAGACGTGCGGCTTTTCCTTTTGCACCAATGTTACATTCCATATTCTTCACCTTTTGCTCATTCTGATCTTTGCACGCAATTTCATGTAATTGATTTTCATCCAAAGAGATAACTTTGATGAAATTGATAATTTTAGTGGGGCTGAGAAAACATCTCCTGAGCGTCTGACAATTTCATTGAAAATTTTGCTGTAAGCATCTAACATTATTCTTGGTTGGACACGAGACCTTGGGTCAAGATGTTCAAAGAGATGAAGTGCTGAGGATTGGTGTCTTCTAACAACCTCGAGGTATTCTCTCATGAAGGAACCCCAAGATGGGTTTCTTGGCAATTTGGGATTCGCTAGGTCTTCTGGGTCGATATTGTGTGAAGCTAGGACATCTTTAGGGAGGTAAATTCTACCCCGTTCGTAGTCTTCTGAAACATCTCTTAGAACGTTGATTAGTTGCATTTGAATTCCTAAATCAATAGCATGTAATCTAGCAGCTCTATCCTCATAACCATAAATCTCTATGAGGATTAATCCTACTGCTGATGCCACTTTGTAACAATAGGAACGTAATTCATCCCAAGAATTGCACATTACCGGAAACAAATCATCTTCCATTCCCTCTATAATTGTCTCAAAATCTTGCAATCTTATTGTAAACTTGCTAAATACATCTTGCAAAGCAATGAATACAGGCTCATCCTCTTCAGTTATTTTTCCATCTTTAGCAAGTTCTAACTTGTTCCTAATTGATACTAAGGCCATTAGTCTTTGAAGATGGATTTCTTGTGGATTTGATGGTTCTCTTCCCGAATGCAATTCTCTAAGAATTCCATCACGTTCTGAAGTTTGCTTAATTAGGTCCACGTTTGTGTAAACAGTGGGTTCTTCATCTCCATCTACAATGTCATCAACCCAACGGCACAGAGCATAAACTGCATGGACAGCTTTCCTTTTTTCCAGTCCTAATGCAGAAAAGGAACTGTAAAATGTTGTAGAAGCGTTTTTGCAGATCTGCTGGCACTGCAAATACGCATCCTCAATTATCTCATTTTGCATTTTGATTCCTCATGTTTGTGCTGGGCTGCTAGGTGTGATTTCAGATTTCTGCGTAACCTTTGACTTCGAGGTTTTGCTCTTTCTTTTTCTACTTTTGAACCATGTGTCGACTCCATTCCAGTCTGGCCTAATACCAAAACTATCGAGGATTAATTTTGAACTTATTCTTGCCGATTCATAGATAACAGGCAAACCACTTCCCGGGTGAGTTCCTCCGCCAACAAGATACAAGTTCTTGATTTCATCAAACTCATTCTTAGGACGGCGCCATAACATTTGATCAAGGCCGTGTGCTAGATTGAATACTGCTCCTCTGTAGCAGTGCTC
>MDSV01078663.1_pt1 | contig 48071 bp, 33 predicted proteins | sample 810851 | NCBI WGS metagenome assembly MDSV01 (sample SAMN05326640, study PRJNA326480) | marine metagenome | isolation source: seawater | place: Atlantic Ocean: North East | collected 2012
ATGCTTTTGATGCTGTTGAATTAAAACCAGACCAACAAGGTCGTTTATCACAACAACAATTTGATGTGTTCGGAGAAATAATACAAGGAATAAGCCAAGACCAATTGAAACAATTTGAGTCTTCTGTAGCTGCTGTTGTTGAAGCAGAAAATAAGATGTTGGTGATACTTAATAAAAAGATTGCTACAGAAAATGATCTGATAAAAGCTCAGCAGTCAGCTATAGACATTTTCAAGGAAGCTAGACAAATAGAAGCTGAGTTTGGTGGTAAAAGATTTACGCCAGCAGACAGAAAAGCATCACTCTCTTCTCGGGCTAATGTTTTAGGCAGAGGCGCTGGGCTAACTGATATTGATTCTAATTTATCTGTGGATTCTCTTAGGCAAAGAAACGCAGAGATTAAAAACAGATTCCAAGGTAATCGCTCTGCTTTAGATGCTGGTGGAGCTGATGCTTCTACTAAGGCTGACATTCAAGAATCACAGAATAGACTTAAAGCAGCTCAGAAAGAACAAATTCAAACTATTAGAGAGTTGGTTTCAATTCAAAGAGACGAATTGAAAATTATACAAGAAAAAAATCGTTTGGAAAAAGATTCCATTGACTCTCTCCTTGGTGGTAATATAGAGAAGTTCTTTGATCAGCAAGCAGCTCAGGGTGCTATATCGGCAGCTTCTGGTGGTGATCAAAGGTTGATGGATGCTTTTGGTCCTCAAGCGATGAACGATGCTAGAGTTGAACTAGCAAGAATGAGAGATGCTGGTGTTCAAGATGTTAATGGCGTTAATCTGGATGGTAGAGGAGGATTGCTAGAAACTGTTAGTATTGATGCAGCAAGGCAAAGAGGTCTTGGTTCCGCAGCATTGCAAGCTGGTAGGCTGGCGGCTGGAACAGACGACAAGAGTTTGGCAGCTAAACAAAATTTAAGAAATAGCGCTGGTCTTCTCGCAGAGACGGGAGATCTTGGAGCTGATATGGCTCAAATGGAAGTTGACTCTGTGAATGAAATGATGGTCAAAGCTCAGACAGTAGTTCTTGAAGCCAAAACTATTGGCGATACTAATCAAAGAATAAGAGATAATAGAGATGCAGACAGAGTGGTTCCTGTTGAGATAAAGAAAGAAAACGTTGGCAACACTCAGATTTCTAGAAAAGCAGCTGGTGATATGCACATGTTAAGGCGAGGAGGCGTTGTTTATGCCAACCAAGGAATGTTTGTTCCTAGAGGAACTGATACGGTTCCTGCAATGCTTACACCCGGAGAGTTTGTAGTAAGAAGAGAAGCTGTTCAAAGAGGTAATAATCTTGCTATATTAAAATCTATGAATAGTGTGCCACAACAAGCGGCTCCAGCTCCAGCTGCTGGTTATGCTAACGGTGGTGTCGTCTACAGGAGTCAAGGCTCTAATGGTCCAGAGGGCGGGATGGGAATTAGCATGGAAGCTATCAATAAACTATCTGAATCATTTAGAACATTCAATGAAGCTTTTGGTAAGAATATTAAACAACTCGCTGACACCAAATTTAGTGTCTCACTTGATAATAATAATATAAATGTAAATCTAAATGGTGGCTCATTCTTGCAGTCGCTATCAGAGTCGCTCAAGAAGTCGTTGCTACAAGAAGTTGGCAACCAATTGGCTGGATTCAAACCGTCATCAACCGGACTAAAGGAAGGCAGATCAGTTCTGCCGGTCGCGTAAAATAGGATTCATAAATGGCTACATTTAATATAACAGTATTAAGTACTAGTAGTACCTCTAATGGTTATCGCTTCTCTGGAGTTGATAGAAACGGGGCTATAAGTGGTACTAATAATGAAACCATAAATGTAAATGCCAATGATGCTATTAATTTTACTTTCTACAATAGCAGTTCTCATCCCTTCTCTTTGGCTGGTACAAGTATTTCTGGAAAGTCTGCTACTGGTGGATACTATAGCTATCCATCTTATGCTTCGCATACTTTTACGACGGGTGGCACTTATATCTACGATTGTGATGTTCATGGGTCTTCCATGCAGGGAAACATAGTAGTAGCTGCTGGGACTACGACTACAACTACAACAACAACTAGCACCACGACAACAACCACCACCACGGCAGCGCCAACTACTACTACTACTACTACTACAACTACCACAGCAGCACCAACCACTACCACCACGACGACGACAGCAGCACCAACCACTACCACCACTACGACGGCAGCACCAACCACTACCACTACAACCGCTGCCCCAACGACCACAAGCACAACCACGACCGCTGCGCCAACCACGACCGCTGCGCCAACCACGACCGCTGCGCCAACCACCACAGCAGCGCCTTTCGATGACGGTACTTACAATATTACAAGTACTTTTCCTGATATGAATATGCTTCCGAGTCCATCGGTTCCGGCATCGGCTACATACGCAACAACTACGACGACAGCAGCTCCATCCGATCAATGCACACTATGTACTAAAGAGCATACTTTAGAATTGTCTGGTGACAGCGCATTAAAAGCTTCTGTTTTTGGAATGAGAACTCTGCGTTTAAAGATAAAAGGAACGAGTGCCATAAAAATAAATCCACAAGTAAGTGTTATTCGTAACACTCCCGTGGTGTTAAAATCTAATGGCAAAATAAGAGCTTCCGCTAATTCTATAATGAATCCTAGAAAGTTCATCAAAGTAAACAATGGTAACATTAAAGCCAATTTAGAATTTGCAGGCCCGCTGTCTGTGCGCACTAAGATTAAATTAGGAAGTATTTTCTCTAATACTCATGTTGATAAAGTGGTGGGACACTTCGCAACTCTTGGCAGCTTCTTACCTCAACAAAAGTTGTACCCGTCTGGTGACATTTCTTCTTCTTCTATGATTAACCAAGATGGAAGCACTGCTAACCTATACCAAAGTATTGATGAAGGTGTGGCGATTGGTCAGTACATTAAACCTGACAGTCAAAGCTCTTTAGTCTCTGACGACTCTGGCACATTCATTCATCCATCTGCTATAAGATCTGATGGAAGTTTTAGTTATAAATGCGCTGTCAGTCCAGCTATTATCAATACAGACCACAGCTTCTTGTTCATGCGGGCAGCTGCTCCACTTAGAAACTATGGCTCTGACAATGCTCCTCAATATACTTTACAAAACATTAAATTAGAAGATCCATCTGGCAACCTTATAGTCCATTATAAAGATGTGGTTGTTAGGGGCGATGCTGACTATGACTCAGACGGGCCTTTAAGTAAAAACTATTTTACAATTATATCTGAACCTGCAATTAATTATGGTGGATTGGGAGCTTGGGAGAAAAATTATCCCTTCTTTGGCGCTCATCATGTTCGTGGATCTAACTCTTTTAGTCTTAGCCTAGATATAACCGCTAAGTGCTTAGATGATCCTTTTAGTCAAGGCTTTGACATTGGCTACGAAGAGAATGTTTGTGACATTCCTGAACTATCTGTGATTAATGATGAAGATGATTTTCAATCTATAGCAGGCTCTCCAATATCTACTCAGGGTCAAGACATTTTTCTAAACCCCACAGACAGCTTTAGAATATCAGCTATTGAAATATGTAATAGTGGTGGTCCAAGATCAGATCTCGCCCTTGCTCCAGCTCATGATAACTATGTTACAGCTTTTGTGCAAGCCCAAGCCAAGGGTAAGTTAATCACAAAGCATATCTTTCCTTCTCAAGTTTTGACTCATAATTTTGATACTAGCATTTGGCCCGATGTCAACTCTACGTGGTATCACTCTGGAGAGGCCGGTGTCTTAACTAATAATAATGTTCTTGTTTCTAGTGGAAAACTTTTGGCTGAACAAATTTCTGATAGGCAAGCTTCTACTCACATTAAATTAATTAATTCTTCTATTCAAGACTCTGGCAAATTGCTGCTTAAATTTGAGGATACAAAACAACTATTCACCACATTTACTAGTGATAACGACGTTGCTGGCGGTGACTTTAATGCTAACTTCAATATTAGACAAAGAAAAACTTTGCCTCTTCAAGATACTTTTTATGCTGACATTGAAAGTATAAATATTAAAGTTGTAGCGAGAAAAAGAACAAATTCGTCACCAGACTACGCCCTCGACGTTGTGGGATACAGTGACGATAAACTTCTTTTCGTAACTGAGCCATCTGGTGGATTTTTACAGAACATAGCTGGTGGAACTATTATCAACCAAAACGTCATGTCTTCTTCAATTGTTCCTCCGCAAGAACTGGCAATTGCTAAACATGCAATATCCGATAAGGATAATTCTACTGTATATAGCAATTCTATAGCAAACAGTGGTGGAGATCATCATGTTCTTACACAATCTCCACTCATTAACTCTATAGATTTTAAACAATATACTATACCTTTAAAAATTTACGATAAAGAGAATTTACTAGGCGCTCCAACCAAACATGACTCAAGCCCATATTTAGAGCATTTGTTCGTAGACATCTATCCCATACCTTCAGGGGCTGAAATTGCAGACATATTGCTCGAAGTAAAATACAGCCCGCAGAATGCGTTAAATCTTCGTACCATTGGAACACATAACAGTGACGATCCATTAGTGACAACCACAGTATCTCTGTCTCCAAACGGAAAAGTTACTAATATATCTAGTGCTAAATCTCTCCCTAGTGGTGAAAATATTCCTTACGCCTATGACCTTACGGCTTACGACAATAAACATGTTTATGATAATTTTGCAAGACGGTGGAGGGGTGTCTCTGGCAAGGATGTTAACGAAGCTTTTGATGCATCATTTGATTTCTCGTTCGACAGAAGGGCAACCGCCCACCCATTTAATTCTGGATATTTTGACTTTACAAAGTATAGATCTGATTGTGTTTTAGATTCAGAAGGCAGATCTTTCTCAGGTGTTTTCACGGGAGTCACCACAAGCGATATCTACAAACAGTTAGGCTGGAGATTCTCTAATGATTTAATTTATACTGGACTGTTAGATCCTGACGGTAACGCCATTGACAGAAGAACAATTAATTGGTCTTGGAGTAATAGCACTTTCCCCAATCTTACAGACGCATTTGATAGTGCGGCTAGACTTAATGACTCTTCTAAATATATCAGTTTTGATTCAACTTCTAGCAATGAGTTTTCTTTCTTGGTTAGATTCAGTCCAGACTACATAAGTAGTTCTGATGTTGCTAGCAATTTAGATATGTTTCATCATGGTTTAATAGCAGCCAAATATGCTGTTAATGATATTGGTGATAAAATTGTTGAGTTCGCATTGGCTTATGAGCAAGATAAGCTGTGCGCATTTTCTAGAGATACAACTGGAAATATAATTAGAATAGAAGACGACTTGCCTTATACAAGTTATGTATTCCCACTTACCGCTATGGTCACATATAACGCCTCCGATAATAAATTACGATTATACGCAGATTCGGAAGCCAGCGGTACTTTTAACATTCTCAGAGCTGAGTCTTCCGCATTCACAAAAGTTAATACTGATCAAAAAGTTACCTTGGGTTACTCAGCAGGGTCTGGTCTTGGATCAGAAGTGTTCATCACCGAATTTGGAATGTCTAGTAAATGTATAGATTTAGTTGGTAGTGGATATGTAGAACAAAGAACTTCTCAGTCAGTTGGCTCTAGTGTAGATCATAAATTAACTGCTGGTGGAGTTACTGATATATTTGATTCAATAAGAAATCCTAATCACGTTTCTTCTAGAAACAAAATGTATTCTTACATTGACGATAAAATAAACAACGTCTGGAAGTTAAACGACTTTAGGCATTGTCAGTTCAATCAAAGTTTTAATAGACTTTCCTATCGTGGAGATAAAGACTTTGTAGAACACCATCTAGTCCATGATGGATTGCCCTACTCTTCAAGAACAAATTTGTCCCTGCCTTCTACATTACAGGCTAGTGGCTTGGCCTATCACACCCAGATAGAAAACGATTTCCTACGTTTTAATATCGGAAACGCCTCTAGTGTTCCTTCTTCTGGTAAATTTTACGCAGCTGCTCCCAGAATTACTAAATCTTTACCAAGAGGCTACCACTTTGCAGAAGAAGCAATTGCTGTAGACACTGTAATTGATTTTCATTCTGACAACACAATTGCTTGGGATGATGGCAAACTCGGTCCTAAATTAGTTGTTAGTCTTTACAGTCCATCCTTAATTCCTGACTACGATGGGGCAGACAAGTCTTTAGGTTTAGTCAATCGTCGAATTCATTACTTAGAACCAAGCGGTTGTATTAGAAAAATTACTAGTGGCTTCAATAAAAATGATCTTTTTGATTCTTCAGAATCTTGGTCTGTATTTAATACAGAATACGAACACGTTATTAAAGAGTTTGATCATCGACATTATGCAACCAATATAAATGATATGTTCTTGCAGTATGATGTCATATATCCTTCAGGTTCTTCGTTTGACTCAAAAGTTAAAATACACTCAGCTATGATCAGAATGGATCAAGCTTTAACTACTAAGCCAAAAGTCAACGATGATATGAATCTGTATACTAGTGGTGAATTTATATCTATAGTTGATTTGTCATTGTTCGTAGATGGTAAAAAATCTTTAGACAATTTGTTTGGCGCTCCATCTGGAATGTCTCTGTATGTGAGTGGCGTTGCTGTTTTTCCTTCTTCTGGAGATATGAATCTTTATTGCAGCGGAATTCCAACTGCAATAGACGAGGTAAACTTATACACAGCTGGTCATAGATCTGTCTCTAGCGATTTGGTTCATGGGTCTGATATGTTTGGAAGTCATAACGTGGGTGTTAATATCTATGTTAGCGGTCAAACAAGGTTGCTAGAAGAGATGAGTTTGTTCTCTTATAATAATCAAACTGTTCCTGCCGCTAGCGGATCTCTAAATCTTGTATTCCCAAGCCCAACATTAGTTGCATACAATCAAAATACTTCAGTCAACCTCTTCGTGAAATCTCCAAAGTTTGCTGAAGTATCTAGAATTTTAAACGTCTCAATGCCTCTGTATTCATATGACAGAGACTTGTTTGATTTTAGCTCGTCAATGAATTTGGTTAATTACAATGAACCAATAATAAATTCTTCTAATGACTCTGTAAATTTATTCACAATTAATTACGCCGCTTATGATTCAAATCTTGTTGGTCAAGAGACTATATTGTGGAATGGTAGAAATGTAGGATCTACTGTTGTATCTTTAGACGAGCCTTACATTTCCGTAAGCCCAACGGATTCGCTTAGAACTCAATCAACCATATGCTATGGAGATTGTGGATATGGTGGCAATTGTAACTACGTAGACATTAATACTCATGGTGTAGATTGGTTTAAGTCTTACTGCACTGATGGCGGTATAGCTAGAGGGTTAGATATAGACTCAAATAATCAGTATTATGGTATCAGAAAATATACTGGTTTGATTCCTCTGTATCCTTATACTATCTCCATGAGAGGTTTTTCAGGCAGCACAGAATATATAAATCTTCCAAAAGAAATAGAAACGGTTGAATATGGAAGTAATAGTGAAGTTAATTTCTCTGGCATTAAATTATTCACTAATGATCCTTATGGACTTCACGCTAAATACGGTAAGAGTATTGTTGTTAAAGGTAATAGACTTTTAATTGGAGCGCCAGAATATGATCTCTATGAAGGATCTAAAAAATTAGATAAGTCTGGGGCTGTGTTTTTATATAAAAGGCTCGCAGCTCCTTCTGGAACTGATTGGTCTAGCCAACCAGATAAAGGTGGTTGGCAGTTGGATAATATCCTAACCCTGCCTTCTGGATTCCAGAGAGATTATTACAAAGTAACAATGAAAGACGTTGATCCTACAAGCAACTCTTTTGTTGCTCCTCTTAGAAAGTGGGAGGTTGGACAGTATGGAAGCCAATTTGGACACTCTGTAGATATTGCTATAGACGAATCAGACCCAAGCAAAGATGTTATTGTTGTGGGCGCTCCAACTAGTAAATTTGATAGAGTGTTCACAGACCCAGATCCTACACCTGTAAGATCCTGTGTAATGGTATTTACTGATGAATTCACGGGTTTTGAATCGCGTGGAGGAGTTACCAACGTTGCAGGCTTAGTTCAACAAGTAAATGCAAGAAACCAATATTACAATTTGTATGCTAGTCCTCAATTTAAATTAGAAGTTGATATATTAATCTTTGAGTGTACTAAAAATACAAATAGACCATTTAAAATTGATCAAGGCAGATTTAGAGAATCACTTAGTGTGGCTCATAGGTTCCAAATAAATAAGATAGTAAGAGGAGATGGAGTCCCTGAATATAATATAATAGCAGATCAAATTAGTCAAGCTTTCAGAGAAGTTTTTAATTATGATGTATCCAAAACAAATAATGGCTTGCCTGTTTCTTTGGGTTACTTTGTAGATAATAGTGCAAGTTTTGCGGAGACAGCCATACTCTCTGGCATCAAACCTTTCTTAAATTACTATGAGGAGTATACTTTTGCAAGTGGAGTTCAAACTTGGGATAATATTCCTGCTAGTGGCGCAATTATAAAAACTCCTTATACTGATCTTGTTGGCGAACAATGGGAAATGTTTGCGATGAGCGGATTAAACGATCTTTTAAGTGACTCAACAATTTCTACTAATCGTGAATTATTTACTTCTGGCTATGGAATACTTTATAATGAAGACAATATAAGATTCAATCAAATTCCTCCAAGTGGTGGTAGGGTTTATGTGTTTAAACAAGAAACAGCAAAATCTGGATTATTCTATAATCAAGATACTCCTATTTGGTCCGTGTCAGATATATTAAAGTTAGATGTTAATGATTTTGAAGATGAGGATGAAGATGTAATTAGTGACAAAAAATATGATAGTTTTGGTTACTCTGTTTCTATAAGTAATAATAAAGAAAATATTGCTGTAGGCTCTCCATTTAATCGTAGCCGTGGCGTTACTGTGTTTGAACAAAAAGAAGGGTTTAGAGAAACTGAAACTCACAATCAAGTTGCACAATGGCTTGCCACCAAGGATGCTGAAGCAGTTCAGTTTGGAGACAACGCTTCTGTTTATAAAACTATGTATCAAAAATATCTAGAGTACGCCACTAGTTTTGGTTCTAATGGTGCTGGTGCAAAATTATTTGAGACATTAGATCCTAGTGGTAGATTTGATGCCAGAATACATGCTGATTCTTTTGTTGCTGGTAAAAAGACACACGAATATACCAAAGTGTTTGATTATCATAATACTTATAATTTCACGGGAAGTAAAACAGAAATTCCAACAGAATTTGCGGCCCATCCAAGAGTTGGTTTTTCTGTCTCTTTAAATGAAGATGCAACTATGTTAGCAGTGGGCTGTCCGACTGACAGCATGAATCAGTGGGACGATAGTAACGTTTGGTTTGATAGTAATAAAGAGTGCGATGAAGAAAGAAATTGGAGAGGTGAGGCTGGGCAAGATGGATATTTATCTACACCTCATGCTAGCGAAAATTATCTTAAAGGCTTTATACCAGCAACTTGGCCTTCTTATGTAAATGCTGGAGCTGTACAAATATTTCAAACAAGAAAATATTATCCACACGATAAGTTTGTAGAGTATGGGATATATGGCAACAAACATGAATCTTTACTAGAACCAGAAGCCGTAAAGTCTGGAATAAGATTGCCAGAATATAGCTATGTGTCAGGTATATATGACAATTTGAGTATACCATTTGTCAAGACTCCTTATCTTGAAAATACTGAAATTCCAGATGACGCAGGGGTTCTGATGATTGTTTGTCCCGAAGTTGATGCTTCTAGTCCAGCTGTTATACAAAATATTAAAGATTTCCTTGCAAAAGGCGATAGGAACTTAGTGTTGGTTGGCAATGATCCAGAATTTGAAGCTGAAGGTGCTTATAGAGATTCCAACAGGATCATCAATACCATTCTTGAAGAAGTCGGTTCTAGGGTCAGATTACATGCAGCTTCTACTGCAAGTAGAGCTTTAAATGATGACATACCACTCAACGCAGATACCAATGTTATAGCGGCTAGTGTGCCAATTGGCAGTATAGATACTTATTTGGACGCTGGAAGTATGTTTGCTTCTGGCGTGGCAGACATTAGGTTACACGACCCAACTATCAGCACTGTAAATCATCCGTGCGATGGCGCTCAGTGGGACGAGTACATTGCTGCTTTAAGACTCATATTGAACCCAAGCGAACAACATCTCGCGGATAATCTGGCTAGACTAACATACGCAACTGCTAACATAGGGTGTAGCCCTTCAATTGCTCACAATGGGGACTTACGCGCACAGTGGTATGATTGGTGCAAAGATTCCGCGAACAAAGATATTAGATTCCCTAAAAACATACCATCTGCTTACGGCAAAATACCCGGAATGACTGCTCCATTCTGTAATCCGGGTCTGGGATGTTATGTAGATCCAGCTGATGACTGTGCGTGGAGAGCCACCAATGTTGACATGCCACCAAGACCAATTCTGGCAGCTGCTGAGACACCGCCTGCGTTCATCGTTACCAAGCCGGGAGTTCCAGCCTCAAGCGGACTTGTCCACAGTCACTATGTAGACATTTTGGTTGGTCAAGAAAGCACGACTTTGCTTGGTGCGCCGACTTTACCCGTTATGGATTGGTCTTCTGTGCTACCCTCGGCTGACGCTACAGTTACTCAATACAGTGGTAATTATACTGCGCTAGATTTAAATGTAGATAATTCAGCTGAACAACAACCATTCTTTAAGCCTCAAGATGTAGGGTCTAAAGGTTATCTTTTACAATCTAGAGCGCTTACTTTTGAAGAACCACTTTATGATCATGAAAAAATAGAAGATTTTGCACATATATCAGCAGAAGAAGAGTATCCAAACAACACTACATCTTCTATAGTCTTAATTGCTACGTTAGCCTCTGAAGCTAGGGACAAATTAGAATCAGGAAATGATGAAGCTATTTATTTTTATAGAAATATGTTTTGCAGAAATGATCAAAAATTTACTGATGAAGATATGTATGATGACAACCCAAACATATTCGACAACAAAAACTATAGAGTCAATGTTGCTCAATTAGGTGGTTGGACGCAGAGAACTTCATTTGTTGATGGGTATAAAGACTCGTACCTTTACACAGAAGACAATTTTACTGACAGCAACGGTGACATTCAAGTTAAGAAAGCTGGCCTAATACATGAAAACAGTAGATTGTATTATGACTCAGCAACTCCCGATCAAGGATTTATAGACAGAATAGACTTAAATGTGACTATGGATGAACTACTTAACGGTAAAGATGGTGAACAATATAATAAATACGATGGGCATCATTACCAAGTGTGCTGGATTGCAAATACTAAGTCTCTACCAAGCGATGATGATTTAAATAAACTTAAACTATGGTTACAGTCTGGTAATAAAAAGCTCGTCATAACCTACGGTCACGATAATGATCTTGAGGTAAACAGTTTCGGCACACGACACTTCCCAAGACTCGACGGTGTTGGAACGATAGGTGTAAATAACGTAGAAGTTCCTTCTCAAGAAATAGCAGAAAACACTACTAAGTTATGTCAGAAGCTTGGCATAACAATGAAACCCCTCAAAACTAATGCAATAGATTATTCTGCCCCCAACGAAAGACGAAATGAAAGCCTCTTACCTATAATAGAAAGATATGCTGAATGGGGCAGAGATGTTGCAAAGTTTAATTCTCTCACCCAGAGGGATGAAGCTTTGCCAGAATTTCCTCCTACTAGCAAGTACGCATTTGTTAGTGACAATAAGAGACTTAAAAGATTTGTATTTACAGACTTCTCTTCTGCTCCTAATTATGACTTATCTAAACAAGGTCAAAGCAAGACTAATGTAAATAGTCTCTTCATTCCTATTGATCTTAACGGTGGAAAACCAATAGCCAGAATTATCTCTACTAATCATAACAGAAGATATTTACATTATAATCAAATTAGAAATACTAAATACAAAACAAATTTATCTTATTTTAATAATTCTGGTTTTACCAAGGTTAGCTTTGCTACTCCTGCATATCAAACCTCTGGTTATTATTTAGATCTTAAATTTGAATCATTTTCAAACGAAAGCTTAAAATACGAAATAGGCGTGACCAATGCGGTTCATCAAGATCCTATAAAGGGTGGCCCCGGCGAATCAAGAAAACATACTCTTACACTATACAATGATAATAGGCAACAAGTTGGACAAATTGAATACAATGGATTAAGAACTCATGCTAGTGGTCCAAACAAAACCCTTGGTCCTTTTTATGCTACTAGTTCTGGTATAGACATTTATTTTGGTGTTAACGAACGAAAATTGACAAATTTAGGGGATACTGATGCTCTCCCACTGTCAATGCGACTTGTTCACGTTTCGGGATACGCTGTCCCTACTTATGTAAACACAACCCCTGTTACCGTGCCATCCTCCGTGCAAGTCATGGAAGTGCGTCCCGCAGTTCCTCCCATAGATATAAACTATGCACCAGAATATAGACAAATTAGCTCTATTCACGAAATTTATTGCGATTCAGCCACATGCTCTAGCGAGTTTGATAAACCATTTAATTCTAGAGGCGGTCCTGTAACTGTAAACGACCCTACCCATGATCACTTATCTGGTCAGAATATATATGCTGTAGATGGACCTGTTATAGCATCTCAAGAAATAGAAACTTTTAGTCCTTTTATAGCTGGAGTTAACAGGTCTAGAATAACTGTTATCAGTGATCCAAGTATATTCCAAGGTCCAACAGTTTTAACAGATCAACAAACTATTAGAGAAGAGTTAGTTGAATTTATTCAAAGTCTATATCCCAACACTGTGTTCCCCGTGCAAACAAAGGGGAAACAATTTATTAATAGGACCAAGCTCGTAGCTCCCGAACGTGGAAGTCCTGCTAAATGGTATGGCGCTCACGGCGGGTCTGGATTGATTATGAGGTTCTTACCAAGTGGAACCACCAGCGTAACTAGATCTAACATGAGTGCATTTACTGGTCATGAGTCAAGTTATGATCCTACTTATGTACATCGCCCTAAATATTCTTTTGAATGCGAAGATGCTCCACCAGTAAAAGACAGAGAAAAAGCAATGCGTCTACAAAAACGAGCATTCCTTTCTAGCGCCATTGCTCTTGGAATATTGCCACAATTTAGTGGAGAGTATAAAGGCAAAGTATATGCTGATAATTGCTCCATGTATGCGGAAACTACTAAGGACTTCTTGGATCTTGAAGAGTTTCCATCTGGGTATCCCGGTGACTTATTTGGGTACACAGTCAAGGCGCTTGGAGATAAAGTTTATGTTGGATGTCCATTTGGAGCTTATTCTCAGGAGGATAAAATTGTAAGTTGGTCTGGAATTGCTGGTACTCCAAGTCAAACAATTCCGTCTGGAGTTGCTGTAAGTAATTATGGTGGGGCGGGTGCTGTCTATTCATTTGAAAGAAATCTGAAGGGGAAAAGCCCCATAAGAAACAAAGACTTTGCTTGGGAAATGGTTCGTAAATTCAGACCCAACTCAATTAATCCGGGCTTAGATTTGTCTAATCCTCTGGAAGCTCAGTCAAGCCATATCTTGGGTACGCATACCTACACTCAAACTTACCTAGAAAATAATAGCCAGTTTACCGATAAGTTTGGAATGGCTCTTGATTCTATGTCTGGTGTTCTTGTTATTGGTGCGCCGGGACATGACTTCCAAAATTTTGTTGAGTTAGACCCAAGAACTGGACTGTTTATCAATAAAGCTTTTGGACATTCCTTTGACATACGAACAAGAACTGTGCATGACTTAGGCACTTCTGGTAATAGACATTTATATCCAAACAGCGGATTGGCAATACTAAATAATGGAGCAGCCTACTTATACAGTGAAGAATTTGATTTTTCTAAGAAACAAAATGGGTGGAAGTTTGTTGAGAAAATTTCCCCACAGGGGTACGGATCTCATGAACAATATCGTATAATTCCTCCGGGGTATCCAACTGAAGTTGCTGATTCTGGATCAGAGAATTCTAATTTTGGCAACGCTGTTTCTGTTGTTAGAAGACAAAGAACAGATGCCGACTACACCATAGCCATTGGAAGCAAGGGACACCCCTTCTCTGGCGTTGGTGGTCACAGCTTGAATCATGGGGCAGCGTATACTTATGATTTAATGTTAAGAAACAATGCGGCTGTAACTCAAAATTCAAGCACCAATATTAAGGCTAGACTATTCTCTCAGACAAGCGGAGAGCAGCCTGACTACCCAATAGTAAATATGAATATTACTAATAATAATCAAAATTACAAAGAGTATTATGCTACTGGTATAATTAATAGCAATTCTTTTGGAGAAATATTCTTAGAGGTTTCTGGAGACGATCCTTCGCAATATGGATTCCCGGCACACAGACCATATATAGAATCCGTCAATGGCAAAATGCTTGTTGGCACGAATATATGGAATGGAGCCTTAATGTTTGTTGAGGGTCAACCCAACTTAACCTCGGGTGTATTAAACCTTTCTACTATAGTGCCTAGTTCTGAATTCGTGTATAATGATATAGGATTGTATTCTTTTGGTGTAGGTGGCCTTGTAAACGTTGGTGATTCGGGCTTATCTCTGTACAATCAATCTGAGACTCCAATAACCCTTGCGGAGTCTGGACTAACATTTTTTACGAGTGGTGTAAGGACTGACGCTGAGACGTTAAACTTCCGTATCAGAGGATATAAATAAATGATTAATATATATTCACCCACAGTGAAGAATGGGACTCAACCCGTTGTTATTAGACCAACCCCATTTGTGTCTATAGGTTCAACCCCCATACGTAATAGCATTGGAACTCTGGGTTCAACTTATAATATTACTTTAACTGGCACTATACTTCCGGGTCAAGGCTCACCTTTTATAGACGGAACATTTCACGACACCGCCTCTAGTAGACCGGCTGATGAAGTTAATGTGTCTGGAGAATTACACCAACAGGTTTTTCGCAAACAAAACGCATTACGAGAATTATTTGCAACTGATGGCGTTAAGATAGAAATTGTGAATCTAGAAGGCAGTGATGCTCCTAACGTAGTTTTCTACGCAAAGATGCAGTCTATTAACTTTGAGCCGGGAACATACATTGATTTATGTAGATATACTATAAATTTAACAACCAATTATATTCAAGATATAGACGGCGATGGTGTCATATGGGCAGACGGGAGAATGCTCAACATAGAAGAAGATGAAAATAAAACTGGCGCAGATAGATTTTATGATACAACTGCTTATACTCCTGACGCACTGAGGGCAAAGTTCGGGGGTTTTGTTTCTAATTTTACTGAAAACTGGTCTTTAGAAGTTGACGAATCGTTAGGTGAGACCAGTGGTGTTCACGGTATTACTCCAAGGGCTTATATAGTAACAAGGAACACAAGCGCTACTGGTAGAACCGATTTTAGATTTGACTCTGGAACTGACTCAGAAAAACACGAAGCGTGGGATGAGGCTAAAAGATTTTTAAGCACAAGTGTTTTAACCGATTTGCCGACAAAGTACCCCGGATATGCTGGCAGCACTGGTCAGGGTACTGGCGGGTTTGGAGCTATGACGCTCGGGCTAGTATCTCAGTTTAACGGGTGCAATCATTCAAGAACGGAAAATATTGATAAAACAGCAGGCGTTGTTAGTATTACTGACAGATGGTTAATGTGTAGAGACATTGCTTTTGAAAGTTATGATGCGTCAATTAGTTCGGAAACTACTGGTCCTTTTGTTTCTGTTAATATTAATGGAACTATTGCAGGCGTTAGCACCAAGCCTGCTGGTGCAGTAAGATATGGTGGTCAAACTAGTTCTTCTACTGCCAACAAGGTAGAGAACGCTTTAGCCAAATGGAACCTTGTTAGCGGTAGTGGTACTTATGATATGAGTTCTCATATATTTAAACGGGCAAATGCATTAGTTGCGCCCCACTTAAACCCACAGCCATTATCTGTGTCTCTAAGTAGAAATGATTTTACAGGAGAATTAAGCTATGCAATTACTTATGATAATAGACCTTTGAATATTGTAACTGAAGCTATGTCAGAGACCATATCTATTAATGATACATATCCCGGCGATTTATATGCTATGATCCCCGTTATAGGCAGGGTTACTGGGCCAGTTTTACAGTATATAGGAGGTAGGACAGAATACCAAAGAAATGTTTCGTTAGAATTAATTTTTGATTATACAGATATAGATTATTCTGTTACAAGTACCAATGATGCAAAAAGAACATCTTTGTTACTTTCCAAGCCATCAGTACAAGAACCCGCTAGAACTCAGATAGCAAATTTATTAAAATCCGTAAGCCCTTTAAAAGAGCCGGGAATCAGGAAATGTTTCTTACAAGCGCCTCAAGAAAGTTGGTCTCCAAGAGATGGTCGATACAGTTTAAATGTTTCATGGGTATATGAATTGGATCAATAATCATGTATGATCGTGTTAATAAAAATTTAACTACTACATCAGCCCCGTCTTTTGACAGGTCTGCCTTTCCTATTGTAGACTCTGGTGGTTTTTTACACGTAAACAAACAAGCTCCTATCACTGAGGGAACTTCTTTATTTCCTCCCACTTCTGGGGCCATGTGGCCTTCTGGTGAGGCCAATTTTCAAACATTTGATGAAAGTAAGACTCCTCTTGCGTATCCTGCATCCCTTAGCGGTTTAATGTCTTCAGGAACTTTAGTAAATGCTCCTAGTGGTAATTTATTACTAAATAGCGGAATTAGAGATGGGTTGAGCAATGCTGCGGCTACAAAAGTTGAAGCTGATAAAAGAAATATTGTAGATGTTTTTAATCCGTATATTCACTATATTGCAAAAGATGGAGCTAATGCTACTCAAGGTGCTATTGGTAGATCATCCCCTACGTCGCTTCCTTTTTATGTAAGGTATAATGACAAGTATGAATCTCCACGTTTATTATTTGATAAATATAAAAACATATATGTAGAGCTAGATGCTAGCGGGGTGCAGTCATGACAAATAGTATAGCAAGATCTTCCCACTACTACGGAGATGGCTGGCCCTCGTCTGGACTTGTCATACCTCAAGGTTTATCTACTGGTGGCTGGACGAGACAATCCAGAGGTTATCCGCAACAAACATTTCTTGGCGCTAGTATACGTAGTTTCAATATGCAGGCGGGTTTTGGAGATACCAGTTCAACTCTTACCGTAGATATGGTTGTTGACGAGTTTAATAAATCTGACGGAACTAAACTTGGACTTGGTGATGATGTATACCATAGCGGTGAGCATGATTCTTTTATGGCTCCTTTTGTCGGATCTCCAGTATTCTTTAAATTTGGTCGTGATTTTGCGACCGTAACAGATGCTTTTCAAACCGCTTATGATGTTGCGTTTAGTGTGTCTGGGATAACTAACTCTGGAATTACTTGGACAGAAGGAGGCAATGCTTACGACTCTATTGACCAAATTACTTCTTTGTCAAGCGGTGAATTTTTTAATTTAGAAACTAGCGGAATAGACACAGTAGTAATAGATGAAAATATAGGAAGACTTCATACTACTTTTGGAGGCATATTGCAATCTTACATTCAAAATAAAAGCCCCAATGGTGAACCTGTTTATACTGTTCAAGTGGTTGACCCCAGAGAAATACTTTCTAATGTAAAACTTATTTTAAATAACTATGCTGGCACTACTTTTGAATCTGATAATATCTACAATGTTTTTGGATTTCTTGAACATAATCTAACTAGAACACAGACTTCGGAAATGGTTTCAACTTTCGGCCCAGCATCAAAACTGGAAAGACTCGTTGATACTAGTGGAAATGTATCTTTTTCTGGCACAGATACTTTTACTGGTGATGGAGAAAATGGACTTATTTCTACGAATCCAGATCCTAGTGGTAGTCAACAAAGTGATTTTTTTGGACCAGATAAATTTCCAATGACGGGTACGGGATTTTCTAGAAGGTCAGATCAAGGTATGCCATATTACAGAATAAATCAAGCGATAAGAGCTTTGATGGAAAGAGATGTGGACTTACCCAAGGTTTTCAAAACTACAAAATACGGCGATAAAATAAACTTTAGGGGATTTAAATATGTAGTTGATTTAGAAGGTTTGCCTAAATTGCCAGCATTTTATTATATTGATTACGATGAAATGAATCTGATGGATCTCTGTTTGGAGATATGTGAGGCTACTAATCATGATCTTTTTGTTAACTTGCTTCCTATAATTGATAGGCCAGAGGTTCAAAAGACATACGATGACAACATTCAAGCTATGAATGATACAGTGACAGTTGTTGGCGACGATGAAGAAGAGGAGAAAGAATTAGTTGCGGGACTTATCAAAGTTACTGCTATAGACAGAAGTAAGCCGCCTGATATTGGTGCTGTGCAAAAATATTTAAATGATTTAGATGTTCAAGGAATTGTTGTAGAACAAAAAGACTTGGGATATGAACTGTCTAATGTCACTACTGAAAAATTTATACTTGGTGGTCAAGAAACAAATATGCATTTATTTAGTACTCAGGCTGATCGCGGAATGTATGCGAGAAATCGAAGGGGAGAGGGTGATGGAGGTGAACCACTTGGAACACAGTGGGATTTATTAAACTCTTTAAAACAGCAATTAGTACCATACTATGGCACTCTTAGCGATGGAGTGGTATCAATTCCAAAGGGATATGGCTCATACCAGCAAATACTTTTAGATACAACGTCTTTGTTTGCTAATGGCGTTGGGGATTACTACGTTGCTACAGAGATGGAGCTAAGATGCGCTTTGATATCTTACGAAAAATGGGTTCAGTTTTTAATGGAGTACAACGATAAATATCTAGAGTCCGTGGAGGAAGATGATCTGATAGAGGGCAACGCCGTAGAAGGAACAGCTCCTAGCGATTTGCCTGATGGTCTAGGGGACAAAGATTTGGTTATCTCCAATAATTATGCGGTTACTGTTCCTAGATGTGTTTGGCCTACATATAGCTCTTCTGGAGTTAGTAAATTTGGAGAAGATGACCTTCCAACTAGCGCTTGTCATCCTCCATATGGATATCCTCTTTATTATAAAAGAGCAACCAAGCTAGGCATACCTCAAGCTGGTTTAGCGAAATTGTCATACACTTGGAATTCCCAGATTCTTCCGAAGATAACTAAGTTAAAAGCTAATAAAGACGGAGAAAATTACCAGACATTACTTTCAGATGGCTGGACAGATTTCAAGAAAGATATTTTCCAAGATTCTAATGGAAATACTGATCCATTGCTTTCTTCCTTCCTTGGTTATGTTGAAAACGCCGTTTCTGGATATGCTACGGATGTTGCGATAAATATTATAGAAGACAGAGTTTCAGATATCAATAAAGCCGCAGCTTCTTTCCCCTCAATGTCTAGAAAAGCTACTGCTAATGCAAAAAAAGTTCATTCGCATTTAAAAAATATAGCTTCGGAATGTTTGGGTAAAAAGTTTCTTGTTAAGCTACCTCACAAAACATCTAAATATTTTAATTACAATATTGAAAATGACGGCGGTATGCATATGAGCGGGCCTTATGGATTTAACAGAGTTACGCCTTCTGGAAGAGATTATCAAAACAATCAACAAGACGCAGGAGCTGGTAAAAAAAACTCCGCTTGGATGCAAGACTTTTTAGAACCAGTTCGCGCTGCTGGTAATTCTGGGGTAGATGTTAATCACAAGTCTAATTATAATGGAGCTGCTAATTCTAATTATGATTCTATAGACGACACTATACGATTCAACTACCTCCCATCTGCTCAGGGTGGATTTTTTAATCACAATCTGATGGAAGAAATCATGCCTCTGACTTTAGTTAATTCTGGACTACCATCTGGAATGCAACAATTACTGATACCCAATGATCTAAAACATTTTGTTAACGACAACGGAAGAATTTCCTGCTATGTCAGATTTGATAATAGTCAGGATTTGTCTTTTGCAGGAATTAATCCTAGTCATTTTAGTCAACAGGTTATATCTGATTTGCCAGAAGGATCTGAGATTGTAGATGTCATACCAGATATTGCTGAGCAACTAGACAACCTAGAAGAAAGTAGCACAAATTTTACTCGTTTAGAATCTAGTCTTCCTGAACAATATAAAAACGAATCTGCCGCCAAAGATAATACAAAAAAATCTGTAGCATTTGTTAGGGCTAATATAGATGAAAAACTGTATTTGGTTCCACGGGCTGTTAATGCGCCGACCGTTGTATTTGCACAACAGGTTATAGAAGAAGATGCGTGGACAAAACCCAAGCCTGTGTTAAACTCTGCTGGAGAAGTAGAGCTGACTTTGCCTTTAAAGCATTCAATTTTTATACCTGCTTCCGGTGAGGGGGAAACCATTGGTATTTTCGATTGGAAGAGGAATTACAATTACATCACATCTTCTTGGCTGATAGACACGGACAAGTCCGCATTAGATTATACGTCTATCTACGCTTTAATTACCTTGCCGGGAAGAATACAGCCTACAAAAGATTCTAGATTTAGAGATGGTCCTTATCAACTTTTTAAACCAGACACATTTAAACATTTCTTAACTATGGACGTTGTTAAAGGAGTTCAAGGTTTTGATAAACCAGCGTATCAAAATGGTCCCCCTACTAACTTAATTAATTGCTTTAGTCAAAACAAACAAAAGGCAGCTAAAAGCCTTCACGAAAAAGCTTTGTCTCAACTTTCATACGCTTTTCCACAGCGTATAGACTTGATGAGTCCCTCTCCTGTTTTTCCAGATTTTATTAGTCTACCATTAATGTCTAAAGAAAGATGCTACGGACCTTGGGTGGCTACTCAATTGTATGAGACAAGTAGCGGAACTACTGTAAGCAGGAAATATAAAGATCTTGGCGGTTCCGTAGAAGTCATTAAGGATGAATTTTTGGCTCCTTGGAATTTTGCTGGATATCCCAACATGAATGAGATGGGCAAGCAAAAGGCTAAGTTTTCAAATAGTTTATTATTATTGTCTGAGCGCGGAGGATTCGTTGTTCCTTCGGCTCCCAGTGGAGTTACCTTAGCCAATGAGTTGAGAAGTACAGGACCATTAGTTACTAATATAGGAGTTGATATATCTACTAATGGAATAAAAACAACTTATCAGTTAGATTTGTACACCAATAGTTTTGGGAAATTACAAAAACAAAAAGAACAACAGCTATCAAGAGCTAGTAGAGATAGACAAAAATCTTTAGATGAAAAGAACGGTTTAATTAGAAGAAGTGCTGGAAAAAATCAAGTAGATTTAAATTATGAAATATTAAGACAAGAAATAGACACTAAGATGAAAGAGCTGTCACAACTTATTGGAGCTACAGATCACACTATGACATCTAGGACAGATCTTGTTGCCAGTGTAAAGTCTACCACGGTGGAGATGTTTAACGCTTCTACAAACCAAAAAGAGCAAGTTAAAAGAACTGGTGTTGACATTTCTACACAAGCTCCAGACACGGCTCAAAAAGTAGGATCTATGTTTCCAACTCAACAAGCAAACCAAAAAGCTTACTACAATGCTGCCGGGGGATCTATGTCAGAGATGTATACTCCAGTTTCTATGGAGCCATATCATCCTAATATGCCTTCAAAACCAGCAACAAAAGCTACAGACGCAGAGAGATTTCATGAAAGAACAGCAGAAAAAACTATAACTATTTACGAGGACTAAGCATGGCTTATAAAGGAAATTTAAATATACCAATTGAAGAAAATCATTTAATTGTTATAGATGATCCAGAATTAATAGAATTAGGCATACCCGCGTTTTCTAAAAAGGGTTTAGATCAACTAGTAAATGATCCGTCTACATATAAAGGTCTTGAACAGTTTCTTTTAAAAAAGAAGGGTAATGATGCTTGCGCTAGTGGAGAACTAGATCCACAAGAAATAAAAGATCTATTTTTAGGTAAATCTTTTCAGCCTATTTATGGAAAATTTAATTTAGGAGATAAAAAATACGAAGCTTCTCCAATTCCTGTTAGTGTTGCCGATGGAGATAGTACAATATCAGACTTGATTGATCAACACGAAAGTGTTATCAATAATATTGGTAATTTCGCCGCTGTTTCAGATAGCGATTTTGCCCAAGTCATTCAAGATATAAATAACAGTCCATCTGGATGTTTAAATTTTACAACAGACTATGGAATTGCTGGGAGGGTTTATTTCCAAAGCCCTAAAAACAAAGATTCACGAAGGCTGGTGGTTTCTGCTGGAGATCCAATTTTAGCCACTTCTCCGAGACGAGCTACAGGGGGTAAATACACATTTTCTAGCACAGAGAAAAAACAATTGAATGATAGTGCAGAAGATGGTTTTGGACAAATCGGCTGTTTTGATCCATACAATGATAAACTTCCTAAAGCTGACACGGATGTAGTTGGGAGGATGCGACTAAATTACAACAAAGCTCTTGGGTATTTTGAGTCTGGTTCTCAAACTATTTTGGCTAGACTAACAGACGATCTTGATCCTGTGGACGCTAGAGAATTAGATATGGATGCTGTAGATGTATTAAAACCCAAAGATTTATATGATAAAGAGTCACCAAGTTTTATATCTGCATTCACTTCTTCTTTTGCTATGCCTTTATCTGCACATAATGGTAATCCTCACACTCATGGTCCTAATATTGTTAATTCGACTACGTATGAAAAAGAATATATTAGAGTTGTTAATAGGGCTGGAAGAGGCTGGAAGAAGGGCGAATTGGTGTTATGCACACTGATTGACAATGAGTGGATTGTTCATGATTTTGGACCCGCACAATTAAGTCAAGGAAAAGTACAATTAGGCAAGTGGCAATTTGTTAAAATGCTTGCAGATACTGACGCTTATTTTGCAGACGATAGACGATTTTGGCTAAACGCAATCTTTTATGAAAATGGAGCAAACCCATACGATAGGGCTATTAAGGGTACAGAATATCCCATACGTATGAGAGCTAGATTTTATGAATCAATAAACAGTTACGATAGCGCCACTTTGAAATTAGATGGTCTAAACAACACATTTGCTATATGCTCAGAAAACGTAAGTGTTATCAATTCTCTTGATAAAATGTCAAAAACAGCACAGATGCCCGATAATGTTGCCGATTTGACAGATTTCCAGCCTAGTACTAGATATGTTCAAACTAGTGCATTTGACTTACTAGGCAAACACATGGGCGGTAATAATGATTTAGGAAATATCATCGGAAGGACAAATAATCAAGTTAGTCCAGACCCCTTGGCTCAAGATCAAAGAGCAGAGTTCGCCCAAGATGTTCCATTCTGGTTTGGGCCGATACTTCCAGACGGTTACGCATCAGCCACAACATTACGCTTATTGTCTAGCGGTATTAACGCAATTGCTATGGGTTCAGGAATTGTTACTGGCGGGCTATTAGATGTTACTAACAATAGTTGTGATAATAATATGTTATCAAGAATGTCTGCTGATGCGCCTCCTGACGACGACGATGATGACGGCGATGATGACGGCGATGATGACGATGGCAGTGATGATGATGACAACGATAATGCCACAGAAATTCCTCCCGTCTTTGGTGCAGACGATGACGATACTGTTTGTCTTGAGGAATTATTCATGTTTGCCAATCGATTCGATTACTCGTTAGCCCAACTACCAGCAGAGTACGCTCTTAATGCTTCACCAAGCGGCTTGTTTGGTTATCCTGTAGAACACATATCTCAACTTGTGTACCACGAAAGATCGTCAACAAACGCAGGATCTCCTATAGCCAAAGCCTATAATACTTTTTTGCGTTCTGATTCAAATAGATTTCATTATCTTGCAACACCAGACGGAGCTAGTGAATTTTTAGATCTACAGCCAATTAATAAAACCAATATACAATTCTCTCCATTGCAATATGTTTTTGCAGGACACGCTGATAAGAGTCTTTCAAAAGAGATTTTAGAAATGGGCGATACTCATGCGGGGCAAAGAATAATTCAAGATTATGGTAATACTTGGGATATGGCTAGAGAGTTATTAGCCAAGGTGAGGAGTCAAAGCAGTTTTTGGGGAAATATGCTTACAAGAGAAGAGGCTCTTACTAGTCATAGTTTTTCGGCTGATAGTACTGGCTTTATACCTAAAGGACATACTAATATAGTTTGGGATAAATATATTTTTAGAAAACCTAGAAATCACGTTATATCACCTTATGCCTTTTATCAAACTGATCCAAGAGGAGATCAATATGATGGAGCGAATTTAATGCATATAACATACGCCAAAAATACTGCTAGAATTGGCTCAGCGGGTGTTGTTCAATTAAATTGCACTTTTGATTATGGACTTCCTTACAGGTCTAGGAGTATGGGGGGCCAAGTAACACCTATTAGCGCCTTGCCAATTATGGGTATGCCTGTATTTGGTGGAGGTACAAATCCAATCAGATCTTATACTAATCCTCAGTGGGGTAACGAAGGTTCTACTTTACAAGAATATTCTGGAGGATTGACTTTATACGCATCGCTGTTTGACCACTGGCCTGAAGAAGACACAATATGTGATCCGCGATATGATTGTCCTTTGCATTTTCTTCCGGGCAAATTGCATGTAGATGACGTTGTTATGAAAACTCAAACGGAAGACGTTGGTAAAGTCTACGAAGGGGATTGGGTTCCAGCTCATCCATCAGGATTATATACTACAGCAAAGTTGGCTCAGGCAGACTATGAAAGAACTATAGATGTTCCAGAAACTACTGTTGATTTTAGAGTTCCCACGTATGGACACCCATTTGAACCTGATGTAGACAACACTATTGTCCCAGAGGGGCAACTTATTAATAGAGTTGGCGTTGCAACAGGGTCAGAATACACAGAGACCGTTGGGATACTTAGGCCCAAAGGAGAATGGAGAATTAATCCAATTTGTAGGGGCATGATGGTTACTAGTTCTCACGGCTTTAGGTACTGGCAAAGAGTCATTGGTCTAAATCCTGATGACTATACTGTAGTTACTAGGGGAGCAGGAATGTTGCCTTTGCAAAAAGTGGAAGACAGTACTAATAATTTTGTATTAGAGGTTAATAGTGACGACACAGGGGATGGAACTAGTTTTACATTTACTGATAAAGGAGAAGGATTCTCGCCTTCTAGCTTTGATAGGATGCATACTAGGGCTGACGAGAATGGCGATGAACAGATATATCATGGCGTTTTGGTAACAATACCGGGAGTTGGTGAAGACACTGAAATCGTATTTCACACTGGTCTTGTGTGGGACAAACCGCGAGAAACTATCTACCCAAAATTCCACGGAAAAGTTCTCTGTACAGAGCCAGATGCAGCAGAGGAAGAAGGGTACAAAACAGGGTCAAAAAGCACCAGTATAGGCATATTGGAGAGGAGTCCTGACGGGTTATATGACATTTTCTTACATTTTGCCCACGATGTAACGTTTGTGGATTGGTCTCGCGGAGCTGACACTATAGGGCTTTTGCAGCAAGTAAATTTAAATATAGGCGCTGCTTAATTTCGTGTATAATATTCTAGACAATTGTTCTATTTCAAGGAGAATCCAATGGCAGCAGAGATTAAATTTTACGGAAATATTTTGAATCTAGCAGATAATTCGGCTCCAGATGGCAGGCTGATTGCTCATGGAGCAGGATCTGGTCTAGGCTTTTATGGGCCGGGATTTCAGGTTTCTGTGCCAGTAGGAAGCTACCAAGACAAAACATATATTACAGACGAAAACGGAGCAGCTGAAGGTTCAGAGCTTTCAAACACAATGCCCGGAGTTGTTGGCGCGGTTTCTGAAGGCGTTGTAACACAAGGTGGTACAGTCAAAACTGGTGGTGGTGGATCTGCTGCAACTGCTATTGCTTTAGATCAACTGCCTAACTATCAATGTCCTCTTAATATTAGATTTACAAACGATGTGGCTGTAAAAACACAAAATTGTAAATTAAGAGTATTTAATAGAGCTAATAAAGATTACAAAGCAAAAGAAGTTACCACATACGTTTATGAAGCTCGTCACCCTTCAGTCACTCCTGCTGATGGTCAATTAGCCCATCGAGCGAACGCCCATAATGTTTGGACTACTTTTCAAGGGCGAGCTGCTAGCGATCCGCTTTTAGGCAATGTGCCTACAGATATGAATTTGACCCCTTCTCCCGGTCAGTATGGCAAGAACGGAAATTCCAGCGACACTGTTGCAGCTAAAGGCTGGAGTTCTCAGGAGGGTGCGCCTCACTTAGCGACAAGGCACGATTGGTATTTAGCCATTGCTTCTTCGCCTGATACAATTGGTAGCAAAAAAGACTATGGACTATATTATACTCTAGAATATTTAGAGTAAATAAAAAGGGGGCATTTCTGCCCCCCTCATATTTTTTATTCTGCCTGTTTAGTCTTTGGATTCCATTTAGTCCAACCGCCGTCTGGTAGCCAATTGTCACCATCCTTGCGCTTGGGGAATAGACCTCCACCCTTTTTCATTGATCCAAACGCTAGCTTGGCTCCACAGTCTAAACATCGTAGCTCGAAATATTCATTCTCATCTACAGTTCTAACAACGAATCTGAGATTTTCAGATCCACATTTGCCACACTTTGTTTCCTCAAACACCTCTTGAAATCTTGAGATTTGAGTAAATAATTCTCTATGCGTATCCGCATCAAATTCTGCTGTAATTCTATTGTTTGCTGTCGTATATGAAAGCTTCATTTAGTTTCTCCATTCTTCGTTATATCCTACGAACTCTGTAGGAATTGTACTTTTGTCCCGCTGATAATCATTTAATACATCAATAATATCACTAGCTACTTTCTTAGAAATCTTGCGATTATTATCTACTTTGAACTTATTCTTGAATAACTTACCTCCATTTACATTTAGTTGCTTACACTTAATATCAATAAAATTGTATTGAGCATCGCTCATCCGTGCGGAGTCATTATAGTCTCCACCACTACTATTATTCTGCTTTGAAAGATCACGAACAATCTTTGCTGTGTCTTTCTTTGTCAGTTCTTCTGCCGCAACGCCCTTGATCTTTAGAACCTTTCGTAAAGCTCTGGCCTCTGCGCGAGTGCTAGCAATCGCTACGGCAAAAGCGCAGAACATGTCGTCAGTATTTCCCTCCCAAGAGTCTGCCACCTCTGAGCATCGCAGGCCACTAGCAAATTCTATAGTGAATATGACTGTTGCTCTGCCGTGGTGATCATCACGATCTGTTGGTTTAACCCAAGTTGGTCCACTAAAAGACATTGGGCCTAATACTATTTCAGAGACTCTTCTAAGCCCAGTTACAAGTGGATGACCGTTCATCAACTCATCTTCTTGAAACAGCGTCATAGCGTAATCATGCCACTCTGGAGATAGCATAGATGGAGCATCTGACGGCGTTATATCTTTTACTGACGTATCAGTGTTTGACGGTGTACTCAATTCTTCTACTCCTTCAAATAGGTTTTCTTCTAGTTGCATTTCTTTACCTTTCATAATTCAATTTCAATGTATCTGTCTTTCTTCTTCATTTTACCATAATCGGCTACATTATTCAAGATCTTTACAAGTAATTTTTCTAACTCATTTTTCAAGAACTCTCTTCTAGCTAAAGACAGGTGATCAGACAAATGCTTGATTCTAATCATAGTAAATCCTTTGGCAAGTATTATACCAGATTTTTTAGTATCACTAGCTATTTGCTGCTTTAGCTTTGTTTCTCCCCAGATAGGCGCAAAATGAGAAAGACCATCTACTTCTATTATAGTCTTTAGTTCTGGTAAAAACAAGTCTACTTCTAACTCTGTGCTAGGCAATTTATAATGATATTGTACATCATAATCTGAGATTAAAAATTCTCTGATAAATTTCTCAAGTTTTGACCCCTCTACGCTAGCTATTCTAATTTGTTTAATAGCAAGCTCTTTCATCTTTTCTTTGTCTTCTAGGCTTTTATTTTTCCAATTTTCCTTGCCTCTTGTTACATATTCCTGATACTCTTCTTCGCTTATGTTCTTCCATCTCTCCGTTAGTCCGTTACTTATTTTTAGTTTTTCTTGCATTGTTCTTTTCTTGCCCAGTGTTGGTATCTTGGCCTTACCCTGTTTCAATGCATTTTTTTGAGCATCACTCTTGTTTTTCATCTCTACGTTATTACGTATTAAAACACGCCTTATCTTATTAGGATAAGTTTTAAAAATTTGCGCTATTTCATACGTGCTTTTGCACTCATTCACGTATAGATCAACTATTTGTTCTTCATTCATGATATTATATCTATAATCTCTTTATAATTATTAGATACTCCCAGAGGTTTTTTACCACTAATACGATATACTTCATTAGCAGTTTGATCATCGTCACATATGATTCCATTTATTTTATCGCAGTTCTTCAAAAACAATAGTATATTATCTTTAAATTTGATATCACAATACTCATATATCTTAAATTTATTTACTATTTCTATTGCTGAAGATGTATTGTCCATCCCTCTCGTGACTAAATTTCCTTCAAAAGCCCATAAATCTACAGAATTATAAGCTCCACATAAAAAAGGTTTTGGATACGGTCCAACATCATTATAAAAGATACTTGCATCTTCTAAGTTTTTAGAACTGGAATATCTAGCCACTTCTGTAAATATACAATCTAAGTCTCTACCCTGAGATAGTGAAGAAATATAAAATCCTACATTCATTTTAGTTCACTTTGTTAAAGGTTTGTTGATTTATCGAAAGTTGAGAGAGCAGCGTTTTAATCCTATTTGCAGGAAGATGCTTCTCGTTGATTTTAGCTCTTACAGCATTGAAATCTATATTGTCTTTATTATCGTAGCTAAGAACTTGACCAAATACAGTTTTTGATAATTTGTCTATAGATTCATTAGATTTTTTATAGAATACTTTATTGCCAAAATACAAGGCATCAAAGAAAGACTGATTAAAACTATCTATTTTGTTTAGAAAAACTATTTGTTCATAGTTATTATACAATGACATTAAATCTTTTTCATGCAAACTTATTTCTGCTGATTTTGCATCGTAATTGGATATAAAATGATGCGGCTCTGAATCTTCTATTCTTTTTGTTTCTGCATCTACAAAATATGCTGTAGGTATTTTAAAGTTGACATCGAATGATTTTTTAAGAAAACTATCTGCACAATGATTCAGCTTAATATACTTGATACTTTTCCTTTTTATCAAAGATTTTGGAATGTTAGAGTTGACTATATACACATGACCCTTGTTGTACATTTCTCCCGATTCATTCAAAGCTTTAAACATTTCTGCTACAGATTCTACATCCCACATCTCTGAATCTAAAACAAAATGAAAATTTTCATCTCGTAGTTGACTAAGATAATACATAATATCATAACACAATTTACCATTAGTCCTGCTAAGAACAGAACTTGCGTGTGTATAAAATATATTTGGTCGCACAGTATCTAGTATGTCAAATAAACTTTGATTTTTATCCTGCCACTGAAAACATTCTATACCATCTACTTCTTGAAGACCTCTGTGGAGATACCATAATCTAGTATCCCCAGATGTACTTTGAGTGTCAACTAATACTCTCATTTGTTGTTCCTTATTTCATGATATATTTTAATGTTATTAATTTTTTTTACTGCGTATTTGTTATTGATGCCTTTTATGTCAAATTTTAATTTTATTAGTTCGTTCAACGCTTCAAATATAAACTTCTTTTTGTAACTTTCTCCTGATACTATATTCCAAAGGCTCTGTATTATTTCTTCATTGTGCAAAAAAATTATTTCAGACCAACATTTAGAAGCTCCAAAAGAAAAGTATTCCACGCATATGTCTTCATTTACATTTGCTCCTATGTCTAACTGCTCGTTTTGATCTTCTATGAAAATGCACGAATGTTGCATATTATCATTTCTTAAAGTTTTATAGTCAAATAATAAATTTCCATTCATTAAGAATAATTTTTTGTTATTGATGTTGTTCAAACAAAGTCTTAAAGCTTCACACGAATTTGTTTCTGAGAATAATTGATTTTCTACAATTCTAATATCTAAATTTTTATATTTTGATTTAATATATCTTGTTATTTTATCTGCTTCAAATCCCACACACAAAACTATTTCTGCCTGTGAAAATACTTTGTTTATAGACGATATCTGTACATCTATTAATCTGTACCTTGCTGTTATGGGAAGTAATGCTGCTGGACCATAAGATTTCATTCTATAGCCCGGAGTGTCAGATATCAAGGCTATAGAAACTGGATCTTCTATTATTTTAGTTTTGGTTTTTGATTTTTGCTTGTTTCTTGCTGTAGTTACACAACGAGTCTTCATAGATTTATTCCTAAAGTTCCACAATAGTGTTTTTTTCTTTGAAATAACTCAGTACATCTTCAACATTATGTTCATGACTGATACATCCGTTCCTATTACCTATGGTGGTATAAGCAAGGTTAGAAACATACCATGTGTTCTTGTATTTAAAACATCCTGATTGTATACAGTCTGTATTGTAAGCATCGTTGATTTTTTGCATGTCTAATTCTTGATCAGAGTTTTCTATCTCTGCTATAAAAGAGTATTTGCCCTTTACTGCTTTCTTGAATTTTTCTATACTCTTTATATCACTAACAGTTACAAGTGGGTTTTTATCCTTCATTGTTGGTGATTCATAAACTTTTTTTGCGTAATTTAAATTTTTTGGAGATGCAAAAATATGAGTTGTAACTTTCTCTGGAAAATCATATTCCCAATTAATTTTCTCTACGTCTTCCTTCGTCATTTTATCTAAGTCTACAATAACGTAAAAAGATAAAGCAACTTCTTGTTGGATATTAGATGGATCGTATTCAACCCCGTCTGCGTTTTTTTTATGCCTGATATAATTACATAAACCATTAATTACAAAAAAAGATTTATCATCGTCATATGCGTCAAAATGGTCAAGTTTTTCTAACCTGTCAAACTTGCAACCAATTTGCACATCTTCTTGGTAAACTGCAAATATACATTCCTTGCAGCTTGTTTTAATAGGGTTATTATTGTCTGACTGCTGAGATTTCATACTGGATACCTTTAACCTGTACTGATGTAATGATCATTCCTTTATTAGACAATTTTTTTCTTACAGAAGAGAGAGATCTTGTGTTCTTAAATTTAGTGACAAAATCTGAAAATTCTTCATCATTTACTTGTTTGGATAAATAGTGTTGACACAAAGCATCTAAATCTACACCTATTAGGTTGATCTGTCCTCCTTTTCGGATGAGGTTGCTAACGTCTTCTACAACGTCTACATCTGGATTGCAACTTTCAATAGCGTGGTCACAAACAAGGTGCGAGCATGAATTATTGGGGAGTTCTGCTAGCCTGTATGTTCCCTGTATAATAGGGATGGCAGTGTATCCTTCGATTCCTTTTTCTAAATTTGAAGTCATTATCGCCTTAATCATCTGTTCACCTCATAAGTAGTTTCTATAATTCCACGCCAGTAAGCCACAAAGTCTTCATCGAAACTCTTTAGATCGTCAGCTAAGACTATATACTGATTACCTTGATCTGATATTTCATTGTTTGTGTTTAGTTGTATAATTGGGGTGTCTACTGCTTTATGTACATCCTGAACAATATCTTGAGGAAAGGCTGTACTTCCGACAATCATCAAGTCATAATCGACTTCTGGAGACACATAGTGTAGAGGTAGAATGTATAAATTTTCTGGCCTGTTTTCGTACACTCCCGATTCTTCAAGTTTAAACTTGTAAAAATTGTGTTCAGTTTTACAAAGAGCTAGATCTAATTCTTTATCTACAGAAAGTAAAAGCACGTTAAGAGTTTGCTTTCTCTCAGAATTAGCTTGTTTTATATATTTACAAACCACATTATTCATTGATATACCTCGCCATCAAGTTTCCAATTTCTTTAAAATCGTTTATTTTTGCTCTTTCGTATCCTTTTTTCTTGTCTACTTTTCCTCTTGCGTTGTAATATTGTCTCATAGCTTTTTTAATTTCAGATTCGCTTGGGTGAAACCATTCTTCTCTACCAGTAGATAGCTCTGCAAACGCTGGATCTGAATGATTACACACATCATACACCCCATTTATTAATGTCCCAGTGTTGTTATCTTCAGGATCTATAAAATCTCTTGGACCGCCCTCATTGCTACATATTGGAGTATTTCCATAAATCATTGCTTCAAAAGATGGTATCGAGAATCCCTCTCCGTGAGAAGGTAATACAAAGCAATCTAGAGAAATGTGCAGTTTTTGTATGTCTTCAGATGGTATGAAATCTGATATAATAATTTCTTTTCTATAATCACTTAAACTAGGATACATCCTCATAGCTTTTTTGATTTCATTGCACTTGTGTTCTACTATGTGTCCACAGGATTGAGGATTGATACCTGTTTTATGAACTTTTAAAACCAGTTCTACGTCCTCACCATTTTTAAACTCGCTGTGAAAACATCTTACAACAGCGTCGAGATTTTTTCTATCGTTTAAATCTCCTATATAATAGAATTTAAAACTGCTAGGAGAACCCATACTCAATGATAACTGTGAATCTACATCGTATGAAGAAATATCAAATGGGTGCGGTACTACTTTTACTGCCGGATCAGGTGCATTAAAACCATCGTTTAGCAGGCTGTCTTGATTACATCTAGATGGAACCCAAACTTCATCGACAAGTTTCAGGTTGTTATACCAGCTCAAATGTTTAATTGTATTTGACTCAGTTGCAAAGTATGCTATATTCTTTTTAAATTTATCTGTGCCAACTATAAAGTGTGGCAAAACATGCTGTATGCAAACGTCTACATTATTAGATTTATGCATAGACATATCTACAATTTTTTGCGGAACTTCATGATTAGTATCTGTTAATTTAACATTCCTACAGACAACATCAATACCTACACTGTTGAGTGCTAATACGTTATTTATTGCAGCTGTAGACCATCCAGAACCTTCTATAAAATGAGCTATATAGAGTACTTTCATTTTAGATTTTTCTCCACTCTTATGTTTTCCCAGTGATTGTGCCTATTGCATAACTGTACGAAATGATTATAAGCAGAATTAAAATCAAAATTGTTTCTTATATTTGCTCCATCGTATGCAGCAGAACTTTCATTAAAGTACATTCCAGCAACAGAAGATGTTGTTGTTCTGTATAATAAATCTCTTGTTAATCTTGCTTCCATGTGAGTGTTCAGTTGTGATGGATCGCATAAAACTTCAGATATCAAAAATTTAGCTAATTGGCTATGACTAACATTTTTAATTTTTTCTAAATCTGGCTTTGGTTGTGGCTTTCTAAATCTTGGAGGGGATCTCCACGTTGACTCCAAAGGTCTTACCTCTACGCTATCGAAATAGTCTTCCCATTTTTTTCCCGACTTATCCCACTGAAAATGTTCTAAAAACTTTTGCCTAGTGTTAAATCCCATCTGCATTCTAATTGCCTGTGGTTTATCAAAGAATTCTTTGAGTTTTTCAGCTGTTAAATCATTATCTGGAACTGCTCTCATGCAACCCGTTTCCAATTCTTTATATAGAGCTTTTGGTTTTAAAGGTATCCCTTCTAATTTTCGTATAACAGTTTCCATAGCAGAATAATCAGTTCCCATCACAGGAACTCCGCAAGCAGCGGCTTCTACTTGTGGAAGACCAAAACCTTCTGAGTTTGCATATTGAATATATATGTCGAATAGATTTATGATTCTTGATAGTTCTTCATACTTTGCGCCCTTTTTTACGTTACTCAGCGTGGCAGAAAACTTACCACTAAATGGAGACTCTGCTATAGCGCCTTTAAACAATGACGGGAAAGGTCTACCTGTATCATTGCACATATAGGTAAACAATATGTTGGATGAAAGTTTGTTTTGATGTATTAATTCTGGTATGTCCCAGCCCATATCTGGATAACTAGTGTGGCAGTACAGAAAATAATTTCTAGGATCTTCTACAGAATCTAATAATTTTCTAAACGATTGAAATAAGTCTGGATAAAGTTTTCTTCTTTGATTTCTCATTACTGTGCCAATAATTTTAGCATCAACTGGTATACCACAAGCTTTTCTTAATTCGTCCCTGCTATCTATTGGCTGATACGCTGAGTGTGCAGACGGAGGCGAACTTCCCAGATAATTTATTTTATCCCCAGCCTGATTTTTCAAGACTTGCCCAGCCCAATCAGAATATGTTAAACACGCATCAGCAGAACTATATGTAGCTATCCACTGTCTAGCTTGAGGCATTGCGTCTACGGTTGGCATGATACACCATTTAAAGAAATCTCTGAAAGGAGATCTTTGTTGATACTCTAGCATCCAAAAATCTCTAATGTCACAGACAATATCTGGCTCAAAATCTAGACAAGTTTCTTCAAATCTAAATTCTCCAAACTGATTTTGTGGAGTCTGATTATATTGGTCTTGAATATTTTTTGGATCTGATTCGTGGGGCATGACTCCATAAAATTTCCAAGGAATGTCTTTAGCTCTGGGATCATTAGGCACTCCATAGCTCCCAAGTTCAGCTATTTCATATTTGCCAGTAGAATGCAAGTAATTCAATATCTCTCGCGTGTAGGTGGCATACCCAGTGTTAAGAAACGTAGACTCACTGCAAAATAAAATTCTTTTCTTTCGCATCTTTAATCCTCAAATTCTGGATGACATAGATCAAACTCATTTATTCTAAATATCATCTGTGTATTTTCTTTTGACACATTCTTAGCTGTAGCTTGAAAAGTAATTTTAGTTCCCTCTACTGCGAACCTCTCTATAATTTCTGCTCCAGTGTGCCAAGCTTCGCACTTTAAATATACTGGTGTCCTGCTTTTATCCTTGCTATTTCTTACTTTTCTATAGTTGTAAATTACCACCACCAAATCTGCTTTCAGGACTTTATCAACCATGTATACATCTGGATTATTGACTAAATATCCAGTGAAGCAACAATTATTCATATTCTCTCCTATCTTAGTATATTAGCTTGTACAAAACAAAAAAACAATTTATATCTCATAAATTTTATCTATAATAAACGCATTATCTTTACCAGATATTACTCCGCAGAATATAAGGTTATTACCTTCGTATAATATATACTTATATTTCTGTCTGACACTAGGAAACGCTATGACGCTATCTAGTACGCAAGTTTCATCTTCTATTGTAAGAAATGCCATAATTTTACCTTTAGAATCGCCCTTGGCTATAGTATAATCCGAGAGTCTTTGAAGGTTAGCAGCTACGCAAAGACTTTTCCCCTTCTTTCCATTCACTATTTCCTTACATGTTGTGTTGGCGGCAGATTTATCGGATGTGTCAATTTTGTTCAGACTTATAGGACATCCAAGGCATCTTGCCTCTTGATCTACTATCCAGTTAGGATCATCCTCAAGGTCGTATGGAGGGTCAACCAAAAGCTGTATTTCGTTTTCTACAGCTTGCTGTCTAGCAACTTTGCTAGTGCCTCCACCATTCTTCTTTGTAGGAGCTAGATCTTTAAGACATTCTGTAAAACTATTCCATCCTTTTAATTTATAGTTTGTTTGTATCCATTTTTGCTCTGCTTTAGTTAAAGTTCTAAATATGTCATATTCATATATAGCTCTATTTCTTGAAATACGTCCAACAAAATCCCTGAAAAAGCCAACAGATGCTAAAGCTTTAAAAGCTGTAGAGCTAATTTTTGGAGCAAAGAATAATAATATTTCTAGCCAAGTAAATTTAACCATTGGTTTAGAAAGTTCTGACTCTGCCTCTTTTATTCCTTCCAATACCTTGTCACCTGTTTTTCCCGTGAGAGACTTAATATCCTTAATCCCAAAGTATATTTTCCCATCCTTTGTGTTAAATTTTATATCAAAATTAGCCAAACTAGGAGTCCTTGCCTCAATATCAAATAGTTTAGCCTCAGAAATTAATTCGTATATTTCTTGGTGTGGGTCTTGTTTTTCATTAGCATAGTACAAGTAAGATAAAAAGAATTCTTCAGGATTATGCGCCTTTTGATAAGCGCTCCAGTAAGAACACACGGCGTATGAAATACTGTGAGATTTGTTAAATGCATATCGGGAAGATGCTTGAATCCAGCCAAAGATTTCCTCTGCTTCTTCTTTGTTTACTGTGCCAATTTTCTTTGCGCCAGTAATGAATTTTTTCTTAACCTTTGCCATAAGGTCTGCTTTTTTCTTGCCAATTGCTTTACGTAGCTCGTCCGCTTCTTCAAGATTAAATCCAGCAATCTTTTGAGCAATACGCATAGATTGCTCTTGATAGACCAACACTCCATATGTAGGTAGTAGAATTTCTTCTAGCGCTTCGTGTAAGTACGTAACCTCTTCACGACCGTGTTTGCGATCAATAAAGTGTTGCGTCATAGATTTACCATCTACGAACGCTTTCAAACATCCGGGGCGAATAATAGCAATTAGTGCAGAAAGTTCTTCAATATTATTTGGCGCTAGTTTTTTAGACCAAGATTTTCCAAGATTGCTTTCTAACTGAAAGACACCCTTGGTTTTTCCTTCTGAAAACAATCTCCAAGTTGCCTTATCTCCATACTCATTTGACATACAGGTTCCCATCGGCAAATGCTTTGTCAAGTTCAATGTTTTGATAGACTGCTCTATGAGTCTTCAATAATTTTATAAATATATTAGCAGTATCTTTAACGTCTTGTAGTGCATCGTGGGCATTCTCTGTGCTTAATCCCATTCTTTCCCTGAGAGTGTCCATGCTGATTGATCTAATGCTAGGATCTCCCTCAGTCCACATATGCATATTATCCATAACGTCACATTTATGAATCTTGCTAAAGATTTTTTGTTGCTGTCTCGCATCGTCAAATGGTCCGTATTCTTTGCACAGCCTATTAATAATAACCATGTCAAAACCTATGATGTTAAATCCCACTGGAATTGGGTTAAAGAAAGGATCTTTTTTCCAGTTGTATTGGTCTACGAATGAGCAAAACTTTTTCCATACTGATTTTAAAGCTGGAGCCTTGGATAAAGCTTCTCTCGTTTTATTTGTAACCTTTAGAGCGCCATCCTCGATTGGGTCAAGACCAGCAGCAATAGCTTTGTCATCGTCGAGAATGGGTTTAATCTCGCTGTTAAAAGAACCTTTCATAGCTAGATTGCGACCATCTAGTGCAATTGCAGCAATTTGTGTAGGTTGTGTCGTAAGTGGATTTCGACTTCCTGTTTCAAAGTCAAATACAATAAAGTCTCTATTTGCCATTAGTTAATTCCTTAATTTTCATTAGTTTGTCTAGAAGATTAATTCCTAGAACGTCAAATTTTACATGACCTAGTGCCTCTAGATCAGACATTTCTAATCCTGCTATTTTTTCTGTAGAACCTTTCTGTACTACCATTGGGCATACGTTTTTCAGTTTGTCTTTGGAAATGACAACTCCGGCAGCGTGTTTTCCCTGAGTTTTAAATGTGCCTTCAATTTCAATTGCTTGTTGAAAATACTCTGCATAATCACCATCGAGTTTACCATCATCAGTAATGTGGCAGAAGTCTCGCAGCTCATCTGCACGGTTTAGCAAAGACCATCTTATGATTGACCTGTCTTCACCGTCCATCTCTGCAAGTTGATCTGATATGTCTGCTTCATTTGGAACACTCTTAGTTATAGCATTCATTTCACTAAAAGAACAAGCCTCATTAATCCGAAGAACTTCTTTTATTGCGCTTCGCCCTTGTAGTCTTCCAAAAGTAATCATCTGGCTGACATGTTCGTTTCCATATGTTTTTTTTAGATAGTCTATAACATCGTCGCGCTTTTTGCCCGGAACGTCCATGTCAATATCTGGTAGTGACACATGACCTCCAGTATTTCTACCAGCGTTATAAAATCTTTCAAACAAAAGATCATGTTCTACTGGGTCAATCTTTGTTATACCAACTAAGTAGGAAATTAAGCAACCTGCGGCAGACCCTCTTCCCGGCCCAGCCAGCCAACCCATATCTTGTTCTACGTGGCGTATGATGTCTTGTACAATCAAGAAGTATCCAAACAAATCAGCGTCTTTGATGACCTGAAGTTCTTTTCTAAATCTGTCTCCATAAACTTGTTGTTTATCTTTGTCTTTTCCCACCTTTTGTTTTAAAAGTTTAGTATAGCCCTCTCTTGCCATGTTTGTTAAATAATCTTCTTGCGATAGATTGTTGGGACATACAAATTTTGGAAGCATGGGTGGATTAAGTATCTCGTATTCCTCACAAGAGTCGTATATGTATTCTAATTCTTTAGTTGTTTTCCCTTTGGTAATACACTTATCATCTTTAGAAAAATACTCTAGAATTTCTGTAGGCAAATCATTTTTTCTGATTTTAGTTTGTATTTTAGGCAAAGTGGTTTTAAGAGCAGAACATAATAACACCCTATGCAATACAGCTTGCTCTTTTTTGACATAATACGAAGGCTTAATATTGTCCTTTGATTGCTGTAGTGCTATTAAGTTGTTCCTGCTAATTATGTCTTTAGCTATATCTTTCGGTATATTGCCATTTTCACCTGTCATAGAAACCATTTGAATTAGGTCATGCCATCCATCTTTATTCTTAGCATACACAGTAGTGCTATCAAACGAGCAACCAATAATCGGCTTGATGCCAACATCTTTACAGGCTTGATGAAAAGATACTGCGCCAGATATAGATTTGTAATCTGTAATTCCACAGGCAGGATAATCGTTATCAGCGCACATCTTTGCAAGCTCGTTTGGCTTTGAGAATCCTCTAAGCAAACTGTAATGTGTAAAATTCTTCAATGGAAACCAATTCAAAATCAAATCCTCTTTCTAAAAACTGCTAAGCCTTGTCCTTCTACAACCTTATCTATTACTTGATAGTGTTCTTCAACAACTCTGTAAGCACTTCTACATTCAGGCCAGTAATCGTGCATAAACATATAGCCATCGTCCGTGATATAATCTTTTATAAACTTAGCACACTCAGGTCTAGCTCTTCCGTCAATTAAAACAGCATTAAATTTGGTCTTAAAAAATTGTGGATATTCAATGTAAGTTTTAAAATCTTTTGCTCTAGATGATGTATCTAATTCTTGCCAAGTGGTAGCTTTTATTCTATTTATATCAGGAGTCGCGTAATCCCTAGATACATGAGTTATATTTACATTCTGACCACAATTATTCTTAACCTTATTAAACCATTTCTCATCATGCTCTAATGAGTAATATTCGTTAACGTAGTTTGGAAAAAGTAACGTACTTCCTCCACTTCCGTATTCTAACATAGAATAATAGGATTTCAAATATTTTAATATAGTCTGTATTTCTGTACTACTCATCCACGGTTGCATAGCTGTCTCCATCATACCTGAACTTACTGTCATGCGCACCGTCAGCTGGTATTCTTACCCACTTGTTTTTATGTAAGACCTCAAATGTGTATGCCAGTTGATCTTTGTCCGCTAAAGAGTTTGTTTCAAAATTTACAGTATTTATTTTTATCTTTTTATTTCTAACTAATTCTACCACCTGCAAAACTATATCACAGTCATACCCCTCTGTATCAATCTTTAAACTTACAATCTCGTTAATTCCAAATTTATCTACCAAGTCTTTCATGGTGATACATTCAACGTCTTCTGATTTTACTAACTCTTCATAGTTTAGATTTAGTCTGTCGCATTCCCTTTTAATTGTTGGGTGTATTCCATACATTTGATTGCATCCTCGTAACCAATCTGGAAGTCTTTTGCTCGATATGGTCTCAAGCGGGAGGTAGTATATTTTTTCTGTTCCAGATCTTTTACATACCGCTGCATGAACTTTATGCGTGTTGGGATATTCTGGTATAGAATCAATGTATCTTTTAACTGGTTCTACATATACGCCCCTTTGATTGTTTGTAGGAACTGTGTACCTGAAGTCTGAAGTTCCTATGTCAATAAAGTCAACCTTCATAATTATATTCCTTCGTAATTTTTGTCAAAATAGAGATATTCTTCAATCTCTGGATATAGTTCAATGTATTCCTTTGTTTTGCCAAGTGGAACATTAACAGGTTGTGGCTCTACATAGATAGGTATCTTTTTTTGATGCTTTAAAACTTCTGGCACAAAATGTTTTCCTAGAAACCATTCGTCAGCACCAAACACTGTCTTATCGTCTTTATATTCTTTCATCAATTCTTCCATCTTGAATGGTAGTTGTTTTGCACCTACGCACCCAGCCATGTAATATCTAGCTGTTTTACTTGTTTTTCGCGCATGAGCAACCCAAATAAAGTGAGCAATTGACGGTGTGCTAGCGAAGTGCTGCATAGATAAAATATCGTTTCCTTGCATTTTCCAATCTAAGTCCCTACATATCGCTATGTCACAATCATCGAAAGCTAGAAATCTCCAGAAGCAACCTTCTCTTCCATTGCTAGGTGGCATTTCTATCAGTTCAACATTACTCATAGTAGATAAAGTAATTAATATTTGTTTGTTTACAGTGTTGTCATGATATACTCTAAATTTCCAATTAGGTAAATATTGCTGACAAAATCTGGCAGACACAGGAGCATTCATAGCATACAACCTGTAGGATCTAGGAGAAGATCCAAATAGACATGTAGACACAGCTGCTTTTATCACAATTATTTATCTTCTTTCAAGGGAGGCAATGGCCTTTTCTCAGGCTCTTTTGTCGTAGGGCTGTCTGTCAAGGGTATTTTTGTTGGCTCTTTCGTCATTTTCAAAACCTTTCTTCATCGCAATATAGAGAGATTTACAAGCTAATTTACTAGCGTCGTTGTCTGATGGATAATGAACGCCTTGTAGTATTCTAGCAAGACCACAGTATTCTGACAACCTAAAAAAGTCTTTAGTATAATGTGGGTACAAGTCAGATAGAGTATGAGCAGCCAATTCCGAATACATTACATGACCGCTAGGGTATGATGGTGTGTGGTGAGTATCTGTTGCCAGAACTTTTATTTCTATGTCATGGTGTGGAGCAATTTGAGCTGGCCTAGCTCTATTAAAATAATATTTTAAAACATAAGTGTAATGTTCAAGAATATTATAATTTCTGTGGAAAACATCTGTTGGAAATTTCAAGTCTCTCTCAAGCAAAAACTGGTAATATAGCTCTAGCGGATCTTGGTCTACCACATGGATGAGATTAAGTTCTGCATTGCTTCTATTTTGAGTAAGTTTACTTACTTGCTTAAGCTCACTGATTGTTTTTGAACTGCTATTTTTAGAGGGGTTGTTTAAAAGTTTTTTCCAATCCACTCCTTTTATAGTATTCAAATCAGACTCATATTCAATAGGATTTTTAAAATACCCTATATCATCTAAGTCAATATTATTGCTAATGATAGCGTCTACTTTATTTATCAGTGACATTGTTTTTATGCTCTATAAAGTCTTTGTCTAATCTATGAACTAATCTTTCTCCAGCCCTACGTCTAAAACATGGCAAAACACCATGTATACACAAATATACACCAGCTTTGATGCAACACAATCCATGACCTACGGCAAACTTTAAATGCTGCCAATAGGTCATGTTATTGTGATTTAAATGATCTTTCCACTTTTTTACCAAGCCTTGCATGACCAGTATCTGGCTTTCCATCTAGGACCGGGATTTGCGCAGTTGTGTCTAGCTCTGAAGCTTTTGCGTCTATCGGGATCGTTTTTCTTAATCTTCATATTAGGATCGCCAAAGTTGACCTTAACTACGTTACCCTTATCGTTCTTTACATAAACACTTCTTTTCTTTGGTCCGTCTGGAGTTAGAAATGGCTTTCCAAGCTTTACTTTCCTGCCTTGATATTCAGCAGCTTTTCCTTTATACACAAGGGTGGTATTGTCTTTTCTGTAGACTCCCTTTCTCCTGTATATAAACTCTTCTCCAGTTTTTGGATTCTCATATTTGTATGAACTTTTACCCTTGCTCGGAGTTGATTGAGCTTTTTTCCAAGCCTCTGGATCTGGCCTGTCTTTATCGCCTTTTTTAGCTGGTTTATAATCCTTGCCTTCTCGCTCTTTTTTCTTGCGAATATTTTCCCACAACCCCGGCTTTGCCTCCGAAATATCCCATTCTTCTACCTCTTCGCCAAAGTCTTCATATTCTGCTTCGGCAGGTACATAAAAATTGTCCTCTGTAATTTCTTCAGTAAATCCATATGCTTGTTTATTATATTCGTCGTCTAAAGAGTCCATGAAAGACATATCATTCTCCTTTTTTAAATGTGATTTTCTTAGCTTTTGCTAGCAATGCATCTAAACTATATACTGGCACTCGCTCCTTAAAATGATTATATATATCTTGTATCATTTGGTGGTCTGGATCTTGCGTTATTTCCATCCATCCAATGAAATAGTTCCAAATTCTGTCCTCTAATATTAGCCTATATTTAACACCGTTTGGTCTTCCAAATCTATGATTCCATCCTACGGTTGGTACGCAAATATTCTTGCCACCATTTCTCCTAAACTTTTCTGAAATGTACCCTTCTTCCCCTCCAAAACCAATAAAGTGACTACTTATTCCGGGCCAATGTTTTTTTTCAAAAGAACATAAGCCCATCCCATTCATAGGTATTTCAAAAGGTTTTCCTAGTTTGTAACTTTCTAAATTGGTGGCCCATATACCGTACATATCTCCGCGCCACTGTGGATCAAAATGTGTTGATACATTTTTTAGATCATCATACAGCAACGGTCCTTGAACTAAGTCCTTACAGTCTGGTTTTTGCCAATAATAGTTAAGTAAATTATCTATAGCGTTGTGCTTTAATAATACATGACAGTCTAAAATTAATATATATTTTCCACTAGCATGTTTAACTACATCATATTTATTGAACGAACTCGGGATTTTATTGTCTTGAGGTATATATTTGCCTAGACTCCCCAAACTTTCGTCCATGAATTTTTTTACAGCCTTACCGTGTTCTCCACTGGGATTAGTGTCTATAACAATAAATTCTACAGCATCAGTATTACATATACGATGATACATTCTTAATGACTGTATGGTAAAAAACACACCGTCATAGTCATCGTAAGTAGCCATTCCTATGCTTAATTTTTTTTCCATTAGCCGGGAGCCTCATAAAATCCAATGTCAAAACCTTTTCTAGTACAGTTTTTTAAGGTGTCTTCCATGCCGTGATCTTTGAGGTGCTGCTGTATATACATACACATACTTTGGTCTGTACCCTCCCAATCATTTTTACAATAATGGCACAATTTCGTGCATTTCCAGTTGCTTCTGTCGTGAGAAATGGGTGTTGGCGTGTTATTTTGCTGTATTTCCTGAAAGCGGTTTTTAAGCATATTCAAGAACTTATCGTGATCTTCTCTATCAAAACACATTGAAAAAGGACCGCCATCCTTAATATAGAATATAGTCATAATAGCCTGTTTATAGTCAGGGAATAACTTAGATATTGCATAATTATACAGTAATAGCTGGGGGTCTGACAGTAGCTTTTCGTATGTCTTTTCCTCCCCAGTAGCCCAATCTAGTCGTCTTCCAGTTTTCCAATCTATAACTTCTATGGTGTCATCATTAGTCTGTGTGACGAGATCAATCGTACCTTTAATTGCTAGCTGTCCTTCTACCTCTTTCCCGTTTGGCATTTTATACTTAAATTTAGCCCAATCTTCTTCTATCGGTATATCAAAGTGTGGTTCTGGTGCTACTACATTTCTATTACGTGGGTCAAATTGTCCATCATTCCAATCTAACGCCTGCCAAGTCCATTTTCTGCACTCATTTTCATCCTTTTTGTGCCAATCGTGATGACTTTCTTGTGTGGTGTAAGCCTCATAGCTTTTGTCTACAAGGTCATTCACCAAGTCTATAGATCCTAATTCTGTCTTCAGGCATTTAAATTTTCCAATAGCGTCATCGTCTACTTTAAGGAACTTAACCTTGGGCTTATCTTGTTCAAACTTTTTGAGTCCAGCCAAAACTTCTAAAACTTTGTGAACAACAGTCCCTTGTACAGCCTTTTTGCCACTAAGGGTTTGATGTCCTAGAACGTAGGTTATAAAATATTGCATCTGGCAGTATGCATAATTATTATAACTAGAAGACCTGATATATGTAACTAGCATAATTATCTCCAGAGTGATTGAATATTTTTAATTTCGTTCCTTAAGTCATTTAAACTTTTTCCGTCATTGTTAATCACATGATCAAACTCATCCCAATCAAATACATTTCTATCTAAAGCGCATTCGCACGGATGATTGTCTGAAAATATATCTCTATCTAATCTAATGACAACCCCTCCAGCAGCTTGTATTGCATTAACCTCGTTTGGAAATCTTACATCAGGTATAATAGATAGCTCGCTTTGCTCTTGGAGTATTTGCTTGATTGTGTAATCTACCCACACCTTGTCTTTAATCTCCCTCATAACGTCTGTTCCAAAATATTGTAAGAACTCTCTAGCTGTCATTGGATGCTTCCATCCATTCTGTGAGTATGGTGTACTTGTATTTTTTTGATCGTCAGTTCCATAAACTTGCTCAGGAGTCAAATCAAATAGGCTGACACACAACTGCTTTAAACAATCAGCAAAGTGATACACTTTGGTAAAAGGCCAAAGCTCTTGCTCGGCATATGCCGTAAATGCTTCATCTTTTCTGGTGATATCAAATATTCCCCAACCTTTATCTCCAGACTCGTTGGAAGTTTCTATCATTAAACGACCTTGATCGTCTATGTCGGAGTTATATACCATCTTCTTGTTCTTAATAATCTCTCCAGTTACAATGTTAGCAACGGTATTTTTACCAGACTGCTTCCTTCCAGAAATTCCTAAAATTTTTGTCATTAGTAAGTACCTTTCAGTTTTGCTAGAATATTATTTTTTATATCTTTGGTAGTCATGTCGCCAATATCTTTCTGAGTTAATTTGGGAAATGTGAGCCTAAACATTCTCCCTAATTGTCTTTTAATCTGTACTTTGGATTCTCTGCCAGCCTGATCGTTATCTGTTAATATAATTAAATTAGTAATTGGAAGAGATAAAAGTCTTTCCTGCTGTTGCTGTGTTATAGTTTTTCCAAGTATGCTGACGGCATTGCTAACTCCGGCTTCATACATTCTCCACACATCGCCTTGTCCCTCCATTATGTATAAGCAAGATGTTTCAATTGCTTTTTTAATTGCTCTATGATAATTATAGAAGTAGAATCTTTTGTCAAAGCCCTTTGGGTGAAATAAAAACTTAGGAGTCTTATATTCTTTTACCGATCTTCCTATCAATCCGACAATATGTTTTCCATTTTCATTGTGAATGGGTATAACAGCCCTTTCTTTCATAGAACATGGTTCGTAACAATCTCCGATGCCAAAATATTTCATAGTCTTTTTGTTGAAACCTCTATTTACAAAATATTCTGAGGGACAACTCAATGTGCAATCAATTGATATTGGCTTTACTGTATTTTCACTCTTGTTTGGTGACTTAATAATTTTGACTAAATCTACAAAGTCATCTTCGTATTCAGAATCTATAGTGCTAGATGGAGAGTAAGTGTGTTGTACGTTTAAAAGATCACAAGACCACTTAAGGACTTCTTTAAAACTAACTTCTCTCCCTTCCGTTTTAGATAATGCACCCTGAATCAGACCAAATATATCGTTACTGTATTCATTTTGACAGTCTCTAGTCCAACATTTCCAAATACCTTTTTGTACAGAAAATGAGAAAGCAGTCTTGTTGTCGCTACCGTCGTGTACTGGGCATGTACAATACACATTGTCTGACATGACTTCGTAGTTCATGTCTAGTGCGCTAAAAACCTTTTCATGGTTCTCGTTCAATTTATCTTTAATTGTCTTCAAGTTCATTTTTAATTTTTTCTAAAGATTCGTTACTAGCCATACCAGTATCGCCAACTGGTTGATTTTTTGCTTCATTCCTAGTTTGTAATTCAATTAATTTTGCGTGTGATCCCATCATATTCATATTAATATAATCTCCATCGTCTAGCCCTCCACCATGTCTAGAGACTATGGGTACGAGTTTTCTATTTCCTAAGTTGGGGCCGTCTTCTGCTAATTCTTCTGGAGACTTAGATTTAAATATTGTAAATGAAGTACAAAGCCATATCAACCTATCAGAGCCACTCACAGCGTCTGTACTCTCCTTTGTGATTCCATCTCTATTTAATTGAACGAAAGACAAGCAGGCTATATCTAGCTTAACGCAAAGATTGTGCAGTGCTGTTATTTGAAATCCTAACGCTTGGTATTCCTGTATATTATTTGTTATAGATGTTGAAGACATAAGTTTTAGGTAATCGTATATAATTACGCAATCATTTGTTTTACCAGATTCATCAGTCTTTACTTCTTGGACAATCCATCTTTTAATCACATTTACGATCTGCTCAAAGGGTTGACCAGCCACACTAACATAGTTGTATGGAATAGATTCTAACAACTCACTTGCTTTTTTTACTTTTTCATATTTGTCGGGATCATCTACAAATTTACCCGTAGAAACTTCATGAATTGAGACACCACTAATGTTCGCTAGAAGGCGATTAAGATGATCTTCTTTTGACATTTCTGTATCTAATACTAATACCGGAACTCCCGTTTTCGACACATTGAGAGCGACGTTATCAGCAAAAACTGATTTGCCAACTTTTGGTCTAGCCGAAACTAAGTCTACGCATTTCCTGCGTAACCCACCACCAATGGCTTCATCAAACCTAGAAAATCCAGTTGGTATACCTATTATGTCGCATTTATTTTCAGATAGAAAATCTACATACTCTTCTATACCTTCCCCTATCCTTTCAGGATTTTCTCCACCATCATCTTCTCGTAAAAAGTCTGTTACTGGATTCTCTAGTATTTGTATAATCTCATTGATACTTTCCGTACCATTGACGTTTTCAATGTCTTTGTGTATTTTGCCTGTAAGTGTTTTAATCTTCCTCGCAAATTCAAATTTCTTTGCTTGTAATCCAAACTTAAAAATATTATCTCTATGTACAGGAAACTCAGCTAAAGAATTTATATATGTTAATTCTTGTTTAGTATTTACCGTCTCAGATAGATTAAGCTGCTCTGCCGCAGATAATATAGAAGGTATGTCTACCGTCTGGTCATTTAGAACTACGTGTTCAATGCATCTAAATATAACCTTGTTATTTATGTTTCCAAAAGATTCTTCATTAACTATATCGGATATAGCCACATAGCCATCTATTCCGTGCTGCAACAATCCTGCAAGTATGGCTCTCTCTGATCCAACATCAATTAATTTTTCGCTACTCATAAAATTATCCTACGCAGTTATCACATCTATAAAATTCACCATAGTTGTACCTACTGTCTATAGCAAAGCTTTTACCACACGCATGACATTTTACTTCTTTCTTTTTGGCGGCTGGTCTATTTCTAGGAGTTTTATTAATTTTTGGAGTAACAACGTCTCTGTGTTCACCCGTATCTACAAAAGTGTTTTTACCACCCGTCACTGGTCTTCTTCTTGAGTCAGATTTGACGTTGGTTTTTTCTTTCGACATTGTAAAGTTTTCGTCTGACCCCGTATCATTCACGGTCTTCTCTTCTTCAAAAGTTCCTCCAGACAGCGCTTTTAACAGAGCGTCTTTTTGTTCTTTCGATAGAGTTTTGATAAACTCTTCCATACTCATGACCTTTTCCCTTTCTCTAATAGTATATCTGCTTTTCGTCTTAGATCTTTTGCTTTGCAGTCTAATGATTGTACTCTTGAGAGTGCTATCTCTCTGTAGTGATCTACGACTCTAGCATATTCGTCATTTATAACAATTGTATTTCTTTTAGTTTCATATTTCATGTAGGTATCAAATTGATGATAATTTTTGGCTACCATTTTGTCCAGCTTATCATTGCACCAATCTAGAGCAATCTTTTGCATATTTAATTCATCTTGTATATGTGAAGCGTAAGCATATAGTAGATATGCAAATTCAAAAGTCTCATCCTTACTCAAAGATGATAGAAGTCCAGAGTCAGCATCA
>MDSV01074880.1_pt1 | contig 48068 bp, 40 predicted proteins | sample 810851 | NCBI WGS metagenome assembly MDSV01 (sample SAMN05326640, study PRJNA326480) | marine metagenome | isolation source: seawater | place: Atlantic Ocean: North East | collected 2012
AGGATTTTCAGTCCTTTGCTCTACCAACTGAGCTAAGGTACCCTTTGAAAGTGTGCAAATATAAAATCCTTTTTCATCCCTCCCAAAGGATTTACTCTAAAAATCTTTGATTACTTTTAGCAACTAATTGATTGTGAATTGTATCTGATTGTTGATCTCGGAAATACACTAGCCAAATTTTTCTTGTACATTAAGGGTAAGTGCGTTATGGAGAAAAGGGTTGATTTGTCAAAGTTTAACGAAATGGTGGAATCTCTGATTTCAAACCATCCGGACATTGAGGGTTTGATTTACAGTGATGTAAGTAATCAAATAGGTGGTTTTTTCGAAAAATTATCTACTCAATTCCCTGTAATTGCTGTTCATTCCGAGATGCGATTGCCTTTTGATAACACATACGAAAGCCCCAACAGCATGGGATCAGATCGAATTGTTCTGGTTTCGGCTGCTTCTATAAGTCACCCTAATACCAACGTATTAATTATCGATTTGGGCACTTGTATTACTTATGATTTTTTGGATTCAGATAGTAGATACAGAGGAGGGGCCATATCCCCCGGTTTTGAAATGAGATATAAATCAATGCATCACTTCACAGAAAATCTCCCTCTTTTGGAGTCCAAAAAGACAGAAAATCCTACCGGAAAAAACACTGAGCAGGCGATTCATGCGGGTGTTTATTTTGGAATACTGGACGAAATTAATGCAAGAATTGAATACTATGAACACAAATATGATTCTTTAAAGGTTATTTTAACAGGTGGAGACGCCAATAAGTTGCCTAAAACTTTAAAAAATAGGATATTTGCCAATTCAAATTTTATGGCAGAAGGAATGCTCCATTTGCTAAAATTGAATTTTAACTGATGATTAGGAATACATTGAAGCTTTTTGTAATGCTAGCGGGTTCTTTTATTTTTTCCCAATCCAGTACCAATTCACCTTATTCATATGCAGGCTTGGGCGAGCAAAATTTTAGCGGGACTCATGTAAATCGTTTTATGGGTGGGCTCGAAATTTACAACGATTCGATTCACGCTAACCTTTCCAATCCTAGTTCATATGCAAAACTTAAACTTACTAATTACAACTTGGGCTTGAACTATAGGATTAATAATATGATAGGTGCCAATGAGACTAAAAGCATCTCATCTGCAGGTTTAGATTATATTGGAGTAGCTCTTCCAACCAAGCATTTTGGTTTTGGTTTTGGAATAATTCCTTTTACCTCAGTGGGATACAAGCTATCTTATTTAGAAAATGAAAACGAGGATGACGAAATCTTAAATCTTTTTCAAGGAGAGGGGGGGGTCAATAAAGTTTTTTTTTCTGTTGGGTTTAATGCTTTAAAGTATTTCAGTTTTGGAGTTACTTTAAATTACAATTTTGGGCAGATTATCTATGAAACCGCAAGGTTTCAAGATCAAGTTACTTTAGGAACCGTTTTGGAGAATAAATCGAGTGTATCTGGACTAGATCTAAAAATTTCTTCTCATATGGAAATTCCAGTTTTGGAAGACTTGGAGCTTCAAGTCATGCTTTCCTATGCCCCTCAAGTGAATTTGACATCGACTAACTCCAGATTCTTCAACACACGCCCTTATTCAGGAACTTCCAATTTTGGGTCTAATGTAGAAATTGATTTGATTGATTTTGGTTTAAACAAAACAAACATCAGGATACCCCATATCATTTCTTTTGGATTGGGAGTTGGTGAAGAACGAAAATGGTTTACTGGAGCTCAATATACAATGAATGCCATGGGAAATTTCAGTCATAAATTTCTAAGCCTTGCTAATGTTGACTATCAAAATGCATATCAATTTTCATTAGGAGGGTTTTATATTCCCGATTATAGCTCTATTACCAGTTACTGGAAAAGGATTGTCTTTAGGATGGGTTTTAGACATGAGCTTACTGGCATTGTTGTGAATAATTTTGGATTAAAGGAAAGTGGTATTAATTTTGGAATTGGTTTACCTTTAGCAGGCTTTTCCAATACCAATATTGGATTTGAGTATGGAAGTAGAGGTGGCGTTGATGATAACTTGTTTAAAGAAAATTTTTGGTCATTTAGGGTTGGTTTTTCCCTAAATGACAAATGGTTTATAAAAAGGAAATTTAATTAAATTGGATGTGATGAAATTTTATAAAATATTTGTTTTTTGGATGTGGGTGATCATGATTTCCCCACTTGCAGCTCAAAACAACGAAGAGTGTATGCAAAATTTATCAATTTTTGCTGAGTACGCTAAGGTTAAGAACTACGCCGAGGCCTACGGGCCTTGGATGAGTGTAAGGAAAGAATGCCCTTCGCTTAATGTTGCGATTTTTTCCTATGGAGAGCGTATGATAAAAGATAGAATAAAAAAAGGAACATACGAGACACTTGATGCTGAAACAGGAGATTTGATTAAGCTTTATGATGAATGGCTTGAAAACTTTTCCACCAAGAAGAATGTTAGCGTAAAAGGAGATATTATAAGCAGTAAAGCCCAAGCCATGTTGGATTACAAAACCGCTGATAAAATGGAGGTTTACAAAACTTTTGATTTGGCCTATCAGACTGATTCCAAAAGCTTTAACAAACCTAAAGAACTCTACAATTATTTTAAAACACTTTACGACTTATATAAAGAGGGGACTAACGGGGTGTCAATGGAACAATTGTTTAATAAATACGAAGAGGTTTCTGAAAAATTTGAATTAGAATCAACTAACCTTGCCAAAAAACTGGATGTAATCTTAAAGAAACAAGAGGATGGTATACCCTTGAATAGTCGTGAAGTAAAAAGCAAAAGGGTTTATGACAGCTATAGTAAAGCAATGGGGACTTTTCTTTCCAATTTAGATGTCATTATTTATAAAGAGGCGACTTGTGTCAATTTGGTTCCCCTGTTTAAAAAGAACTTTGAGGAGTTTAAAACCGATGCTGTTTGGATGAAACGAGCTGTCAACAGAATGGATAAAAATGAATGCTCAGATGACCCCTTTTTTGTCACCCTTGTTGAAGCTATGCATACACTAGATCCCTCTGCTGATTCTGCTTACTATTTGGGCATTTTGAAAGACAAAACAGGTGATACCAAAGGGGCTTTAGAATATTATGAAGAGTCTATATCTCTTCATACAGACCCTTATAAAAAAGCCAAAATTCTATACAAGATTGCTGTTAAGTCTAAGAATGCTGGTAGAAAATCTTCTGCACGCAGTTATGCTAGAAAAGCGCTGAGATTTCAACCCTCAATGGGCAGGGCCTATTTGATGATTTCAAACCTCTATGCTGGAAGTGCAAATGAATGTGGGGAAACTCAATTCAACAAGCGAGCGGTTTATTGGTTGGCGGCACAAATGGCATACAAAGCAGGTAAAGTAGATGCCTCGATCAAAAAACTGGCCTTGAAAACAGCCAGAAGCTATGAAGGTAGAGCGCCTTCTAAAACCGAAATTTTTACCGAGGGAAATCAAGGTGCTTCCATAAAATTCGATTGTTGGATCAAAAGCAGTGTGAAAGTTCCCGAACTATAGATGCGACTCTCTATTCTTAAAATTTTAAAGAAAAGATTTTTAGTTTTTGCTGTTGCCTTATTTTTTTCTTGTGATTACGGTGCCTCAACTCTCAATCAAATCAATCGGTTCAAAGAGAATCCCGTGGGTACTGCCTATGATATCCGTATGACTTATACAGACTCTACAGTGATAAAGGCCATTTTGACAGCTCCTATAAACTTAGATTACACGCACTTAAGTTTCAAGTACTCCGAATTTCCTGAGGGGCTGAAAATTATATTTTACAACAATAAAAACGAGGAAAATACTTTAGTAGCTGATTATGGCATACTTTACAATCAGACCAAAATAATAGATCTTAAAGGCAATGTAGTACTTTTTTCAGATGATGGCTCTCGGCTAGAGACTGATCAGATGTATTGGGATTCCGAGAATGAGTGGCTTTTTACTGAGCAACCTTTTACTTTTAAAAATGTGAATTACGATATGGCTGCGATACGATTGGATACCAACAAAGAATTTAGTAAATTTCAAACAGGAAAACTAACCGGTACTATGTTAGTGAAAGAACAAAAAGATTCCTTAATTGTCGATGAAAAGTTATAAAATTTCTGAAATCTTATATTGGGTAATTGCTTTAATAGCTTCCTATGAAACTTATAATCAATGGAACAGTAACCGACAAAAGGCTTATATTTTTACAGGATTTGCACTTCTTTCAGTTTTTATGTCACTCTTTAGAAGATATTACCGAATAAAGTTTAAGAAAAGGGGGAATTCCTCTCAATGATTATTTCTGACCTTGTCATTATTATTTGTCTGATTCTTTCAGCCTTTTTTTCTGGGATGGAAATTGCCTTTATTTCCGCTAACAAGATTTATTTAGAAATTGAAAAGCAGCAGACTGGTATTAATGCTAAGTTTTTAAACTTTATCACCAAAAACCCATCTAGATTCATTGCCTCCATGTTGGTAGGTAATAACATATCATTGGTCATTTATGGAATATTTATGGGTGATCGTATTTTACAATTGTTTTTTCCTAATACCCTCTTAGGTGGTGTAATTAGCATTCGAATTGTTTTTATTCAAACTGTCATCTCTACCATCATAATTTTGCTTACCGCAGAGTTTCTTCCCAAAGTTTTTTTCCAACAATTTTCTAATGTGTTAATGAAGGTCTTTGCCTTTCCCACAGCGTGCTTCTATGCTTTATTTTCCCCAGTAACTTCTATGATTATCAAGTTATCAGACTTTATTTTGATAAATTTTCTAAAGACTAAAGGTGATCGGGTTCAATTGACTTTTTCGAAAATGGAGTTGGGTAATTATATAGAGGAACAACTGGAGTCTACTAAAGACATTGACAGCGTAGACAGTGAGATAAAGATTTTCCAAAATGCACTGGAATTTTCAGAGGTAAAAGTGCGAGAGGCAATGGTTCCCAGAACAGAAATTGTTGCCACTGAAATTATGGCGTCTTTATCCGAAATTAAAAAACTTTTTACCTCCAGTGGTTTGTCAAAAATCCCCGTTTTTGAAAATTCTATTGATAATATTTTGGGTTATATCCACGCCTTTGAGATGTTAAAAAAACCGATGGATCTCAAAAAAATATTACTTCCAGTGGCTTATGTTCCCGAGACCATGAAAATCAGTGAAGTTCTTAAATTATTGACTAAACGACATAAGAGTATTGCAGTGGTATTAGATGAGTATGGCGGAACTTCTGGAATTATTACAGTCGAAGATATCATCGAGGAACTCTTTGGTGAAATTGAAGATGAACATGATCATATTGCCCTTTTCGAAAAACAAATTGATGATAACTTGTTTGAGTTTTCTGCTCGATTGGAGGTAGACTACATTAATCAAAACTATGACATCAACCTTCCTGAAAAAGAATTTTATGAGACGCTGGGTGGATTGATAGTGTATTTGAAGGAGGAAATTCCGGCTAAAGGAACGCTGATTAAAATTGAAAACTACGAGTTTGAAATCAAAGAAGTATCCTCAACTAAAATTGAAAGAGTAATCCTTAGAGTCAATTGTGATCAGTAAAGGTTTTATACCCTGTCAAGTACAGCAAATTAGCCATTTCCACTCTATAAATAACAAAGCGATTCTTTTTTATAATCGAAAAGGAAATCGTATTTTCACATCCGAATCAAAAAAATGATATGGCAGTATTAGGTCAAATTAGACAGCGTTCAGTATTTCTTATTCTAGTGATAGGTATGGCATTGTTTGCCTTCGTGATTTCTGGGGTTTTTGACGGGAATTCCGCAGCTAGTAATCCCAATGACCCAATAGCAGTTATCAATGATGAAGAGATTGAACTGATTTTCTATAGACAATTGGTTGAGAATACCGAGAGAAACTATAATTTTTCAACCATGCAGGCGGTAAATTCGGTTTGGGATCAATTGGTAAGAGCGACCATTTTCAGACAGGAATTCGAACGTTTGGGAATTGACGCAGGGAAAGAACAGATAGAAATGATTTTGACACAGGATCAGAGAATTTTGGAAGACCCTAGGTTTAGAAATGAGACAGGGTTTTTTGATTTTGGAATTTTCACGGATTACATCAACCAGTTGCGGGTTCAAAATCCAGAGGCTTATAACAACTGGAAAATACAGGAGGAGAATATTGTCGGAATGGCTAAAGAAAACATTTATTACGGCTTGATTAAATCCAGTAGCGGATTTACGGAATTAGAAGGTAAAAATGCCTACCACAGTCAAAACGACAAGGTCAACCTCAAGTTTGTCAGGGTTCCTTATGAGGAGGTTCATGATACGCTTTTTAAAATATCAGATGCCGAAATCAAGAAATATATCAAAAAATCAAATAAGAATTATGAGACTGAAATGAGCAGAAGTGTTCGTTATGTAACTTTCCCTGAAGTTGCATCAGAGGCTGACGAAAATCAAATAAGATCGGATTTGGAAAAACTTAAAACCCAAAGGGTAGATTATAATGACGTGTCGAAGTTGGCTGATACGATTGATGGCTTGGCCACCACCGAAAATATAACGGATTTTATTGAGGAGTATTCCGAAACTCCTTTCGACTCTATATACAGAACCAAAGGAAATTTATCCAATGAATATGCAGATATTCTCTTTGGCCTTAATCCAGGGGATGTTTTTGGACCCTACAAGGATCGCAATCAATTGAAAATCTCTCGTTTTTTGGATCGAAAAAAAGGTGGTGCGATTAAAGCAAGTCATATCTTGGTTGCTTTTGAAGGAGCTACAAGAGCCAATCCTGATGTTACAAGAAGTAGTGAGGAAGCCAAAAAAATGGCTCAAGACTTGTATCGTAAAGTGCGAAGAAATCCCAATGATTTTTCCCAACTGGCTTCCGAAAACTCTGATGGTCCTTCAAAGAACCAAGGGGGAGATTTAGGTTTTTTCCAAGAAGGTATGATGACCGAAAAGTTTTTTGATTTCTGCGACCGTTCCAAAGTCGGACAAATTGGGTTAGTGGAAACCGAGTTTGGTTTTCATATCATCAAAGTCACTGACAAGGAAGATGTGGTCTTAACAGCCGATATTGTGAAAGAGATTGTTCCCTCAGTGGAAACTTCCAATGAAGTTTTTCAAAAAACAACCCAGTTCGAGATGGAAAGTATTAAAACCGAACAGCTGGATACGGTTGCCAATAATTATGACGTTAAGTTTGTTCAAAAAGTTAATCTTTTGGATGAAAATCTTCCCGATTTAACACGCCAAAGGAACTTGGTTCAGTGGTTGTTTAATAAAGAGACTAGGATGGGAGATATCAAAAGATTTAGTATGACAAATGGCGGCTATGTAGTAGCCCAATTGTCTGGGATTACTCCCAAAGGATCTGTAAATATTGAGTCTGCCAGGTTTGAAGTTGTCCAAGAGATGTTAAAGGAGAAGAAGTCAGCTCATTTGTTAAAAAAATATGCCGATAAAAAATCTTTAGACTCCTTGGCTAGTGCTACCGATAAAGAAATTGAAACCGCTTCAGCAGTAACCCAAGAAAATACAGTTTTGCCCGGTGCGGGAACCGAACCCTATGTTATTGGAACTGCTTTTGCATTGGAACTTAATCAAGCTTCGGCCTTGATCAAAGGTAACAATGGAATATATATGATCGAAGTTACTTCCAAAGAAATTGCTGAAGAGATGGAGAGCTACAGGGCTTATGCCAATGCGTTGCAAAACGAGGAGAATACAATGATCAACAATTCTATTTATGAAGCGCTTCGCTCTAGCGCAAAGATTGAAGACAATCGTCAGTTGTTCTACTAGATTAGTATTTGTTTATAAGTCATCACAATATCAAATCCTTTATTTTTAAAGTATTCCGGTGTGCTCTTGTTCCCTGTCGCCAAAATAAAGTCCCCTCCCCAAGCTCCCAAACTTTTGATCGCTCCCTGAAAATCGGGGAATTGCTTTTCCTTTAAAGAGATCACACCTGTAATTTTTGTGATAAAATTTTCGTGTTTGTTTAATATTTGCTCAAACTCATCCAATGTATTTACATTGATCATAGACCTTGTAAGCGCCGAGGCATAATCGATTTGCTTCTCAGTGATGTTATGACTTTTAAACTGCCTAATGGCTTTCCTGCTACTTATCTTTTTGTTGAGATAGACAAAGTATAAGTTGGATTTGAATGGGGGGTCAAATTCACATGTTTCAATAAGAGTGCCTGTTGGGGCTTTTCGGTAGATCAGCGGACTTTTAGCGGTCGCACAGGCAATATCATATCCACTGCCCCCAAAGCTTTTTTGGAGTAGGATATAGGGATTGGTTTGAGACCACTGGGCCAGATTGGAAATCAATGTTGAGGAAGTCCCCAATCCCCATTGACGGTCAAATTCTAAGTGGGTTTTTACTCTTCCTCCTGTATCCTCTAGAAAATGATTGTTTTGAGCACGCACGGCTTTTAAGATTTGAACCAAGCGTAGAGCGATATTAAAATCATTAGTTTTTGAAATACTAAAATCCTGTATTTCAATACAAGCAGTAAACCACAGCTGATTTTTATGGTCCCAACTTTCCCATTTTAGCGTTCTTGAATGATTGGACTTAAATTCTAGTAACTGTCCCATTTTGGAAGGTATGGCCAATGCTTCAGCACCTCTTAAAACCATATATTCTCCAGTGATTAAAAGTTTTCCGTGGCTGTAAAATTTAGTCATTAGATTAGGGGTTAGATTTTAAAAAATCGGTTACAGCCTTAAAGGTGACGGTATTGGTTTTAAAAAACTCCAAGGCTTTTTCTTTTTGATCGTCCCTGGCTTGTTTTTGATTGAGAATGTTGAGCAAATGCATTTTCATATGGCCTTTTTGGATTCCTGAGGTTATCAATGATCCTACGGCTGCAAAGTTTTGAGCTAAACCGGCTACAGCAATGATTTCCATGAGATTTTTGGCATTGGGGTTGCCCAATAATTCCATTGACCATTTTACCATGGGGTGCAATTGGGTTAGTCCTCCCACAGTTCCAATAGATAGAGGTAATTTGAGCCGGAAAACGAATTCATCGCCTTCCAAAAAAGCATGGCTTAGACTGGAGTAAACACCCTCCCGAGCAGCGTATGAGTGAACACCAGCCTCTACTGCTCTAAAGTCATTTCCGGTAGCAATGACCACTGCATCAATACCGTTCATGATTCCTTTGTTGTGGGTGACTGCCCGGTATGGTTCCTTTTTAGCAATTTCCAGTGCTTGAATGAATTTTTCGGCAAATTGCATGCCCGACATTTGGTTTGCAACTTCCAATTTTCCTACTGGGCATCTAACCTCTGCTTGCACTAGGCATTGGGGCACATAATTTGAAAGAATACTCATGATAACCTCTATTGAAAGTTGCTCTTTTAAAAATGCTTTATGATCTTCTGCCAGAGATTGTAATGTTTTGGCGATTTGTTCGAGGCATGAATTGATAAAATTTCCTCCCATAGAGTCCACCGTTTTAAAAGAGAGGTGCAATTGATAATAGTTCTCGATTAAATCTGACCTGTCTTTGAGTTGAATATCCAGAATTCCTCCGCCGCGCCGACGCATGTTTAAGGTAAGTGAGGAAGTACTGTCGATGAGCATTTGTTTTTTCTCTTCAAAAAAAGACAGAAGATGCGCTGTTTTTCCCTCGAATAAAAAGTGAACTTGTCCTGTTTTTTGGGTTCCTATAATTTGAGTTTTGAACCCCCCTCTTGAGGCCCAAAATTTTGCTGACTTACAGGCGGCAGCCACTACAGAACTCTCCTCTATAGCCATAGGTAGGGTGTATTCCTTTCCGTTGATTAAAAAATTGGGAGCTACAGCTAAGGGGAGGTAGAAGTTTGCGATGGAATTCTCAATGAACTCATCATGAAGATTTTGTGTCTTTTCATTGATGTGGTTGTAGGAAGAAAGCATCTCTTTGGCTTTAGGAATATCCTCAAAATGCATTTGGGTAATCCAATTTATTTTTTCTGCTTTTGACAGTTTAGAAAAACCCTCCACTTTCTTTGACATATTGATCTTTTCATTAATCGTTAAAGATACATCATTCTATTTTTTTTAATTATGGTGTTTGAGTAGTTTCCAAAATCTCACTCTCCTATTAAATGAGTAACTTTAAAATTAAAATCTACTTTGAATTATGGCTGAATTTTATCCGAATATATCCAGTGAAAAAACCTTTTGGGGTCACCCCGCTGGATTATTTGTTTTGTTTTTTACTGAACTATGGGAACGCTTTTCCTATTACGGAATGCGGGCCTTGTTTACTATTTTTTTAGTTGCGGAGACCACAAGTCAAAATCCCGGTTTTGGGTGGACTAATGAAGAGGCAATTTGGCTCTATGGTTGGTACACTATGTTGGTTTATTTAGCAGCTATCCCAGGAGGATGGTTTGCGGATAATCTTATTGGTCAAAAAAAGATGGTCATGTTGGGCGGGCTTTTACTTTGCTTGGGTCATGGAATTTTGGCTTTCGACAGTGAGTTGAGTTTTTACATAGGCTGTGCATTTATCGTTATGGGAGTAGGAGGCCTAAAACCCAATATATCCAGTATGGTAGGTGGATTATACCCCAAAGGAGATGAGAGAAGAGATTTAGGGTTTTATATTTTTTATATGGGCATTAATTTGGGTGCATTTTTGGCTCCGTTATTTTGTGGCTGGGTTGGGGAGACTTACAATTGGCACTATGGCTTTGGACTTGCTGCTGTTGGAATGTTGATTGGTCAAATCACTTATTATTTCGGTCAAAAATATCTTGTTGGAGTGGGGGAATTAAAAAAACGCTCGACTAAGGCAGAAAAGGAATTACTTCAAAAAAAATTAACCTCTGTGGAGATGGATAGGGTTAAGGTATTGTTAATCTCATTTTTAATGATTATCATTTTTTGGGGTGCTTTTGAACAGGCTGGTGGACTGATGAATTTGTATGCTAAACAAAAGACTGACCGTATGCTGATGGGCCTAGAAATTCCTGCTTCTTGGTTTCAGGCCTTAAATGCCTTTTTTATTATAACCCTTGCGGTTGTGGTGGGAGGAATATGGATGAGGATAAAATCCAAAGGAAAGGAAGCTTCTGCTATTTTTAAAATAGCGATTGGAATTATGATTATGGGATTTGGGTTTTTATTCATGCGTTTTGCAGCTTCAGAATATGAGCTGATGGGATATTCATCCATGCATTGGTTATTGCTGGCCTATTTGTTTCATACAATGGGGGAATTATGTGCCTCCCCTGTGTCTTTGTCTTACATTACCAAGTTGGCTCCTGAAAAATATGCTTCCCTGATGATGGGCTTTTATTTTGCCGCTACTGGTTTGGGAAATAAACTGGCAGCTAATATTGGAGAGAATGCAGCTTCTTCTGGAGAAAAGGCTACTTTTACAGGGATTTTTGTCTTTTGTACTTTGTTTGGCATTTTGGTCATTGCCATTTTAAAACCCTTAAAACGTCTTGCTCATGGGGCGGAGGATTTAAGTAAATAAATTGTTTGATTATCATGAATGCGAGAGTCTTATTTATTATTTTTTACCTTAGTTTTTTTTGGATCCATGCTCAAACCATTGAATGGATGACTTTTGGTCAGGCCATGGAAGCACAGAAAAAAAATCCTAAAAAAATTCTTGTCGATGTTTATACCGATTGGTGTGGGCCTTGTAAATTGATGGATAAAAAAACCTTCCAAAATCGCGATGTGGCGAACTATATTTCTGAGCATTATTACCCCGTAAAATTCAATGCTGAGGGACAAGAGACTATTAGCTACTTCGGAAATACTTTTGCTAACCCTAATTATGATCCGAATAGAAGAGGAAGAAATTCAACCCATCAGTTTACCCAATTTTTGGGGGTCAGAGGTTACCCAACGATCATTTTTATCAGTGAAATGGGTGATTTGATTACCCCTTTGGTGGGCTATCAAAATCCGCAACAGATAGAACTTTATCTCAAAATGATCAAGCAAGGAGATTACATGATTTTTAGTAAGCCTGATGATTTTGAAAAGTATCGAAAGAATTTTAGACCTAAGTTTAGAGGTTAATGGATTAAGCCTCCATATCTCTAGAATCAAGAACTGGATGGTGCATTTTGATATTTTTTTAATGGTGAAAATTCCATGGAGATACTGCCGTTAGATAAAAAAATGAGGTTCAGAAAAGAAATTCATTTTCCTTACAAGGACAATTAAATGTTCTTATTCTAGAAATAGGAGTGAAAAGATATAAATTAATTGCAAAAAAATTATTGCAAGGCTTCGACGATCAGTTGTGCCGTTTTCTTACTTGCCCCTCCAGTACCTAGAAGGGTTCGGAGTTTTTCATAATCCTCCTTGATTTTTATTTGTCCTGTTTCGGAAAGAGCATATTCCAAATGCTTTGCTAATTCAATTACATTGAACTCCTTTTGAATCAGTTCTTTGACAACTTCGCGATCCAAAATAAGATTGACTAGAGAGATGTATTTTAAATTCACAAGCCATTTTGCAATTTGATAGGTCAAAAAACTACTGCGGTAGCAGACTACTTGTGGAACATTAAGCAGGCCTGTTTCGAGTGTAGCCGTTCCACTAGAAACTAACGCCGCCCTTGCATTTAAAAGTAAGTCGTGGGTTTTGTTTTGGATAATTTTTATATTTTCTCCACTAAAGAATCTTTCATACCACTCTGGATCTATGCCGGGAGCTCCGGCGAGTACAAATTCAAATCGTGGAAACAAGACTATTACCTTTAAAAAAATGGGTAACATTTTTTTGATCTCTTGCTTTCTGCTACCCGGCAATAGTGCTATGAGATTATTTTTATTAGACAATTCATTTTGTTTGATAAAGGCAGTTGATTTTTTTCTATTGGTGAGGCTATCCAGTAAAGGATGTCCCACAAATTCCACTTTGAATTGGTGTTTTTTTTCAAAAAAATCTTTTTCGAAAGGAAGAATGACGTAAAGTGCATCCAAATCTTTTTTCATCTGATACACCCTGCTTTCTTTCCACGCCCATATTTGGGGACTAATATAAAAATGATTTTTAAACCCTTGTTGCTTAGCCCATTTTGCGATTCTGAGATTGAACCCAGGGTAGTCAATGTAAATGATAACATCCGGTTGAAATAGGGTGATGTCCTTTTTACAAAATTTGATGTTTTTTAAAATGGTTTCCAAATGGGTGATAACCTCCCAAAAGCCCATAAAAGAATGCGTTTTATAATGCTTTACCAGCACACCACCAGCTTTTTGCATCAAGTCCCCTCCCCAGAAACGAATTTGAGCCTTGTCATCCTTTTCTATTAAAGCCTCTATCAATTTTGATCCGTGGAGATCACCGGAGGCCTCACCTGCAATGATGTAATATTTCAATCTAAATAATTTTAAGAGTCCCTACCATGAGGACAATAATAATGGACGTAATCATAACACCTTTGGCAAAATTTATTTTTCTCTTGTGCATCCCCAAAAAGAATAATGGCAAGTTGATTAGTGCACCTATACTTATAAGCCCTCCCAATTTTTTTTGTTGAAACAAAGAAGAAATGGCATGCTCAATGGGTTCCTCTGAAAAATAGATGAGGATAAAAATTATCGTACTGGAACTGGCAAAAAAACTTGCAATTACTCCCTGAAAAAGTTCTTTATTTTTCAAAATTCCAAGTGTTTAATCGTTGTATGGCATGATGAGCCGTTAGGTCAAATTCTATTGGGACTACAGAGATATAACCTTGACTTAGGGCCCACTCATCAGTATCTTCCCCCTTATCTTCATTGACAAATTTACCAGTTAGCCAGTAATAATCGAGTCCCATGGGGTTGGTCCTTTTGTCAAATTCCTCCACCCAATACGCCTTGGCCTGTCTACAAATTTTGATGCCTTTTATTTCTTCCTCCGAAAGTTTTGGGAAATTGACATTCAAAACTACATTAGAGGGGATTTTGTTTTCCAAAGCACTCAAAGTTATTTTCTTGACGTTATTTCTAATCGCATCAAAATTAGCATTCCAGCGATAATCTAACAATGAAAACCCAATGGCTTGAATCCCCTCAATTCCAGCCTCAACGGCAGCACTCATGGTCCCAGAGTAAATAACATTGATGGAAGAATTGGATCCGTGATTTATTCCTGAAACACAAAGGTCAGGTTTTCTATCTAAAATTTCATTGACTGCTAGTTTTACACAGTCTGCAGGTGTTCCTGAACAACTATATTCTAAGTGAGTGCCTTCTTTTACATCGATATTTGTGCAATGGAGTGTGGAGTTGATGGTAATGGCATGCCCCATTGCAGATTGTGGACTGTTTGGAGCGACGACAACGACTTCTCCAATTTCGTTCATTACTTCAATCAATTTTCTAATTCCCGGGGCTGTAATTCCATCGTCATTGGTTACTAGTATGAGGGGTTTTTTGTCCATGATTTTTTAATACTGAGTAAATTTAAAAAATATTAACCCCCTATAGTCAATTTAGTATCAACAAAAAGTTTTTTAGTGTATAGGTTTAATAAGGGGTTTTTGGTTAAATTTACTTTATAATACAATTTTTTATGAGGTTTTTTTGGCTATTTGTCTTCAGTGTATCTTCACTCATTCTACTAGGAGGTTCTTCCAAGTATATAGACAATCCGGATAAAGACAAATTACTGATTGAGGTCATTACTTATGTTATGCAAAGAGGTCATTATGATCCTAAAGATATTGATGATACTTTTTCAGAGCACGTTTTTAATAATTTTATTCAAGGCATTGATGGTCAACACAGGTTTTTCCTTCAATCTGACATCAATAATCTCAGAAGGTATAAAGACCAAATTGATGATCAAATTAGGGTGTCCGATGTTTCTTTTTTCAATTTGACCTACGATAGATTGATTGCGCGCATGGGTCAAGTAAAAGAATTTTATGGGGAGTTGTTGGTTAATCCTTTTGATTTTAGTGAAAAGGACTCTATTAATCTTAATTTTGAGGAGATTCCCTACGCAATAACCCTAAACGGTCTTAAAGACCTATGGAGAAAAAGATTTAAACTTTCTACACTGGAATATTACTCAGATTTGGTAGAACAGGAAGATTTTGAAAAAGAAAAGGACAGTGCATATCAAGTAAAGTCGAAAATTGTATTGGAGGAAGAAGCTAGGTTAAAAACAAGGGAAAATATTGCAAATTATTTTGATGTTTTTGATGAGGTTGAACGCAAGGACTGGTTTTCGATTTATGTAAACTCCATAACACTTCAATTTGACCCACACAGTAACTATTTTGCCCCGGACGATAAAGATAAGTTTGATCAAAATATTTCAGGAAAGTTTGAGGGTATCGGTGCACGATTGCAGAAGAAAGATCAGGTGGTTAAGATTGTAGAAGTCATCGTTGGAGGTCCGGTTTGGAAAGCCAAAGCACTTGAGGTTGGTGATGTTATTATAAAGGTTGCTCAAAAAGACAAAGATGCCATAGAAATTGGTCCAATGCGTTTGAGTGATGCGGTAAAGTTGATTAAAGGACCCAAGGGAACTCAGGTATTTTTGACCGTCAGGAGAGTGAGTGGCATAATTGAGGAGGTAGTCATTAAAAGGGATGTTGTAGAGTTGGAAGAGTCCTATGCAAAATCAAGCATTATACATAAGAACGGAAAAAGTTACGGGCTAATTCAGTTACCTAAATTTTATATTGATTTCAAAGATCAAAAAGGCAGAAATGCTGCCAGCGATGTTAAAAAAGAATTGGAGTCCCTAAAAAAAAGAAATGTTAGCGGGATCATAGTGGACTTAAGAAACAATGGAGGTGGATCTCTTAAGACTGTTGTTGACATAACTGGATTTTTTATTGAAGAAGGCCCTGTGGTTCAGGTAAAAAGTACCGGCGGTGAAAAAGATGTTTTGTATGATGAAGACTCTTCTATTGTTTGGGATGGTTCATTGGTCATAATGGTCAATGAATTTTCTGCTTCTGCATCCGAAATTCTAGCTGCTGCACTTCAAGATTACAAAAGAGCCATCATTTTGGGGAGTAAAAAAACTTTTGGTAAGGGAACCGTACAAAATATTATTGATTTGAATCGTATTATTTCAGGTGGAACACATGGAGACTTGGGGGCTGTAAAGATTACAACAGACAAGTTTTACCGTATTAATGGAGGTTCTACACAACTGGAGGGTGTAAGAAGTGATATCATTTTAAAAAATCAATATTCTTACATTGAAATGGGTGAAAATGACCAAGATAATCCTTTGCCTTGGGATAGAATTGAACCCGTATACTATAAGCAATGGGGAAAACAGGCCAACCATGATTATACTTTAAATCAGAGTGCCAAAAGATTAAAAGATAATCCTTATATCCAGCTTGTAGAACAACAGGCAAGAAGAATAGAGGCCCAACAAGACGACTATGTCTATACCCTTAACTATGAAGATTACCTGATAGAACGTGCGGCCAACAAAAAAATATCTGAAGAATTCAGCGTGCTTAAAGATTACAAGTCAGATTTGAACTTTGAATGGATTCCGGATTCAAGAGTTCTCATTGATGATGTGGTCGAAGAGAAAAAGGTCAGATGGATAGAAGTCCTTCAAAAGGATTTTTATATTTCAGAAGCAGTGAGTATTTTAGAAGATTTGAATATTGACCTTAAGAATTATCCTTTAGCTCAGATAAAAAAGTAACATTAATGTTTTGATTGGAGCCAGCGTCAACAAAAAATTTATCAAAGACTTATGGGCAGTTTTCAGCATCTTTTATATACTTATGCTGATTGTGATTGCAATTTTTGCTTATCAAATTGCTCCTGACAGTACTTCCAATGCCAATCAAATGCATCTATCTATTCATTCTAAACCACCTGGTTTTAAAGTGCTTATGCTTCATACCGAAAACGCTACTAATAACCAGAAGTCTTTTTTTTTAGGGGAGGTAAATAGTAGTGATGAAATTCCAATACAAGAATATAAGCTTCAGTCCAATGGAGTTGAGATTCAACCTTACGGTTCCCCATCAGATTATTATGAGTTTATAGAGGCGTCAAAATTCCAATCTCCCCTTTCAGAAGATAGCTTTAAAAAACAAAACTTAAAAGAGAAAATTTTTTTATTGGGAACAGACAAATACGGAAGAGACTTGTTGAGTAGACTGATAATTGGATCTCGGATTTCAATATCTATTGGGTTCATTGCAGTACTAATTTCACTTTTGATAGGGCTTGTTTTGGGAGCTTTGGGCGGATTTTTTGGAGGCTATTTGGATAAGGGAATTGTTTGGTTGATCAATGTTTTTTGGTCTATTCCTACCTTGTTGATGGTTATTGCCATTACATTGGCTTTAGGGCGGGGTTTTTGGCAAGTTTTTATAGCTGTGGGCTTGACAATGTGGGTAGAGGTGGCCAGGGTAGTTAGAGGTCAGGTATTAAGTCTAAAAGAAAAAACCTTTATCAAGGCTGCTCAAACCCTGGGATATGGCAAAATTCGAATAATATGGTATCATATTCTACCATTGCTTATCCCTCCTTTGATTGTAATTTCGGCAGCTAACTTTGCGAGTGCGATATTGATTGAAAGTGGATTGAGTTTTTTGGGTATAGGTGTTCAACCTCCCGAACCTAGTTGGGGTGGAATGGTAAAAGATCACTTCAGGTATTTGCTATTAGGGAAACCTTATTTGACTTTATTACCGGGATTAGCCATCATGAGTTTGGTTTTGGCGTTAATGACATTGGGGAACAGTCTTCGGGATATTTTGGACGTAAAACATTGAGCTTACCAATCATTAAGTCTATTGGCATCGAAGTTCAAATGGATAAAAATCATAATACTAAAGGCCAATAAACTTGAACCACCATAGCTAACAAAAGGTAGAGGAATACCAATTGTTGGAACTATTCCCAAAGACATTCCGATATTAATAAAAAAATGGGTGAAAATTAATCCAGCTATTCCATAAGAGAAAACTCTTCGGAACTTATTAGTTTGTTTTTCAGCCTGAAATATTATTCTCAAAATGACGAAGCAAAAAAGGAAAATTATAAAAGAGCTTCCAACGAATCCCCATTCCTCTCCTATGGTGCTGAAGATATAATCGGTATGTTGTTCTGGAACAAAATTGCCTTTAGTTTGTGTACCTTCCAAAAATCCTTTTCCCTTTAACCCTCCAGAACCAATTGCGATTATTGATTGATTGATATTATAACCCACTCCTTTTGTATCAGTCTCTTTTCCTAGAACAATATTGATTCTGTCTCGGTGACGCTGTTCAAATAAATTGTTAAAGATATAATCTATAGAAAATGAAAATCCAATTGAAACAATCAGTAAGATCAGAAAAGGCCAAATTTTGATTTTTGGAATATGTTTTTTAACAATAAAATAGAGCAATAATATTAACAAAGTGATGATTACAATGACCAAATTCAAGGGAAAAATGAGTGTGATAAAAAACAATGCAAATGCAGAGAGGAAAATTATTAAATAGGTATAATTTAGCCCTTCTCTAAACAAGGGAAAAAAGAAAGCTGCAAAAACCAAAGCAGATCCTGGATCAGGTTGCAAAATGATCAAGAAAAACGGAAGGAGAATATATGCACCAATTTTAAATAATGTTTTAGGGTACTTTATATCTGATTTAAATTTACTCAAAATACTTGCGATTATTAATGCAGTAGTTACTTTAGCCAGCTCAGAGGGTTGAAAACTTATTGCCCCAAAAGTGTACCAAGAAGTTGCTCCAGATACTGTCTTTCCAAAGAAAAAAAGACCTAACAACAGTAGCATGCTGATAAAAAAACCTAATGTTGCAAATTGTTCAAAGAATTTACTGTTTATCAAAAGGATAATCAACCCAATACAAAAACTAAAAATTATGAATAAAAATTGCTTTCCTATAGCTTCAGAGAAATCAAAAAGACCATTGAGTGTTTCACTATAAGTGGCAGAATAAACATTGACAATACCAAAGTAGACTAATATCAAGTAAACGATTAATAACAACCAGTCAATTCGAAAAATTATACTATTATTCATTGATAACAAAGGGTTTTCCAGAGTAAGGTTTCTCATACTCTTCGAGCAAACTTCCATTCAACATTCTTTCTTCCAACCATTTTCTTTTGACACTTCTATTGAGGTACCTTTCAATCATTAGACTGGCAATAGGCGCTGCCCATCTTGCTCCCCAATAACCGTTTTCTACATATACTGCAAGTGCAATTTTAGGATCTTCTTTTGGAGCAAAAGCAATGAAAATTGAGTGATCTGAAAGTGTAGTTTTTACTCCATTTATTTTTATAAAATTTTCAACAGTCCCTGTCTTACCACATACTTCAATTCCCTTTATTTTGGCAACTCTGGCAGTGCCTATCTCTACAACCTGATGCATGCCATCGATAACTGATTCAAAATGAATGGAATCAATGGAGGTTTCTTTTTTTTCATATACTTTATTCAAATTATCATTATTTATAGACTTTAGAAAATGAGGTTGGATAAAATACCCTCTGTTGGCAATTGCAGCTGTGAAGTTGGCCATTTGGATGGGGGTAGTCAGGAGTTCCCCTTGACCAATTGCGTTGGAAACTACTGTAGCAGATTTCCAGCCCCCTTTATTGTACCAATAGTTGTAATAACTAGCATCTGGGATAAAACCTTTTTTTCCAATGGGCAAGTCATATCCAAGGTAATTGCCCAAACCAAAACTTTTTAAATGTTCATTCCAAACATTCATTCCTTCCTCAACATTTTCTCCTGCTTTGTCTATGATTCTTCTGTAAATGTTGGCAAAATAAGTATTACAAGATCGGTAAAGTCCAGAGAGTAAATTGTTTTTGGTTCCAGGTCTACAATGACACTCCATAAACATTCCATGGGCGTAGAAGTGGCCTTTTTTACAAAGGAAAGCTGTCTCATTATCTATTACTCCCTCTTGTAATGCAATCAGTGCGTTGAGGGTTTTAAAAGGTGATCCAGGCGCATATTGAGCCTGAAGGCCTCTGTCAAAGAGGGGTTTTGCCAAAGTGTCTAATACAAGTTTTTCAAAGTTTTTAGATCGCTCTCTACCCACCAACATATTGGGATCATATCCAGGTGCGGATACCAAAGAAAGTACCTCTCCCGTTTTTGGTTCTATGGCAACAATAGCTCCCCTTTTGTTTTGTAATAATTCTTCACCGTACTGTTGAAGTTCCATATCTATGGTCAGGAAAAGATTTTCTGCTCCTTCCACAGGCATATCAAATTTTCCTTCTTTATAGGGACCTATGATACGATTGAAGTGATCTTTTTGATAGAATTTTTTCCCTTTTTTCCCTCTTAATAAAAGTTCATAATATTCCTCTATACCCTGTCTACCTATCAATTCCCCTGAGCGATAGTAATTGTCTTTTTTAATGTCATTTTTGTTGACTTCACTTACATATCCTAACAAATTGGAAGCAATAGGAATAGGGTAGTGTCTGATAGAGTTTTTTTGCAGAAAAAAACCGGGGTATTTCCATATCTTCTCTTGGATTACAGCATTGCGTTCTTTGGAAATTTTTCCAAAAATAATTGAAGGTAGTTTTACAGAAAAAGTTCTAGCGGATTTAATTTTTTCTTTCAGCTCAGCTTTTGAAGTCCTAAGTATTTTGGAAAGCTCAAGGGTGTCGAAGGGTATGATATTTTCTGGAATAGACATTAAATCATATACGGGCTGGTTGGAAACTAATAGTTTTTGATTACGGTCATAGATGTAGCCACGTTCTGGATAAATAGAATTTTGAATTACGGCATTGCTATTAGATAGAAGCTTGTAGGATGAGTTGAGCAATTGTAAGCTGATCAACCTACCAACAAAAACGATAGCGGTTAAAAGAGTTACAGCCGGCAAAAAAAAACTCCTAATCATTTTTTTCTTTGAATAACCCCAAGGAAATGTAAATCAATATAAAGGTAAAAAAAGATGTGAAAAGAGTATTTTTTAAAATGGTCAAGGTATTGTCAAGGCTAAAGTAAATGACAATGAATAGCAATAAATGGTGAATTAAAATCATTAAAATCAGATACAGTAACCTTTGCGAGAGTAGACTTCCTTCAATCATTCCCAAAGGAACTTCAAAATTCACACCAAAAGAGAACTTAATGATGAATTGCCTTAAGAAGGCGATAGTCAATGTAGCAATGGTATGACCTCCTGATCCTTGTGTTAATAGATCAAGCATTAGACCCAGCAAAAAGCCCAAAATGATTAAAATGGTAGCATTTCCATTCAAACGGTATACAATTATGAACAAAAGATATAGGTTAGGGTTTATGAACCCAAAGAAATTGATGTTGTTCAGTAAAAAAGACTGAAGAAACAGCAAAATAATAAAATGAAAAATTGATATTAAGTTATCTCGATTCATTTTTCAATTGATTGAGTTCAAACTTTTTTTTGTTCTTTAAAACATAAACGATTTTTTTTTGAGTAAGATTACTAAACAATTCAATTTCAATATCATAGTATCCTTCGATTTCGGGTTTTTCAAAACTAAAAACCTTTCCAATCGGAATGCCATGAGGAAAGTAATCTGACATGCCACCGGTCACAATGGTGTCCCCTAACATCACATGATTTAAGGTGGAAACATCATCCAATTTCATTCTTTTGGGGTGGTTCCCTTTCCAAGATAAAGATCCATAAGCACCGTTCTTTTTAAAACCAGCATTGATTTTTACATCACGGTTTAAAATGGAAATCACACTGGAAAAATTGGCAGTAACCTGATTGATAATACCCAAAACTCCATCGCTGGAAATTACCCCCATTTCTACTTCTATTCCATCTTGGTAGCCTTTATCTATCATCAAGTAATTTCTTGCATTATTATAACTGTTTTTGATGATTCTTGCTCCAAAAACCTGAAAATCAAAAGTGTCGATTACTTTATTTTCTGGTAATTGCTTGGTAAAATGAATTAATTCTAGTGCTTTGAGTTTAATATTTTCATTTAGTAGTTTTTCATTTCTCTTATTGAGACTCATATATTTAAAAACATTTTCACCAACTAGTTTGAAGCTACTGGAAATTATAAGGGCTGTGTTGCTGAAGATAGATTGGTGAAAAAAACTTCGTTGGTATAAAAAAGTAAGCGAGATGATTAGTAGACCCGAATATAATAGGGTATTTTTGTACTTAAGTAGGGCATTGATTAGCTGCCGCATAAGTCATTATTTGATCAAAATAGTTTTATATCGCTCGATATTTTTTAGGGCGATTCCAGTTCCTCTAACAACGGCTTGTAAGGGGGCTTCAGCAATATAAACGGGGAGATCAGTTTTTCTGGAAAGCCTTACATCCAGCCCTTTGAGCAGTGCTCCGCCTCCAGCCAGATAAATTCCCGTATTGTAGATATCAGCAGCTAATTCGGGTGGGGTTTGAGATAGAGCTTCCATGATGGACTCTTCAATTCTTAAGATGGACTTGTCCAGGGCTTTGGATATTTCAACGAAAGAAATCATTGCTTGTTTAGGTTTTCCGGTAACCAAGTCTCTTCCCTGAACAGACATGTCATCAGGTGGGTTTTCAAGATCCTCGATTACAGAGCCAATCAATATTTTAATTTTTTCAGCGGTGCGTTCCCCTATATATAGGTTGTGCTTGCTTCTCATATAATTTACGATATCATTGGTAAAAACATCACCCGCAATCTTGATTGATTTATCGCAGACAATTCCGGATAATGCTATTATTGCTATCTCAGTGGTACCTCCACCTATATCAACAATCATATTTCCTTTAGGCTGCATGATGTCTATTCCAATTCCAATAGCCGCCGCCATGGGTTCGTGTATCAAATAAACCTCTTTACCATTAACGCGCTCTGCAGATTCTTTTACAGCTCTCATTTCCACCTCTGTGATTCCAGAAGGAATACAAATAACCATTCTTAAGGAAGGGGTAAAAAATTTTTTCTTGAGTGTGGGTATACTCTTGATCAAGGTATTTATCATTTGTTCCGAGGCATTAAAGTCGGCAATTACACCATCTTTTAAGGGTCTGATGGTCTTGATGTTTTCATGGGTCTTTCCATGCATCATACTGGCCTCATCTCCAATGGCAATAATTTTATTGGTAGTCCTATCGATGGCGACAATGGAGGGACTATCAACCACTACCTTATCGTTGTGGATGATTAATGTGTTTGCAGTTCCTAAATCTATAGCAATTTCCTCGGTTAGGAGACCCATAACTCCTTGATTTTATAAGTCGTAAAGTTATGAAAATTAATGTTTAAAATGACGTGTACCTGTAAAGACCATCGATAAACTATTTTCGTTGCAATAATCTATGGAAAGCTGGTCCTTAATTGAACCACCTGGCTGTAAGACACTTTTGACTCCTGTTTTGTTTGCAATCTCTACGCAATCAGGGAAAGGGAAAAAAGCGTCACTTGCCATAACGGCTCCATTTAAGTCAAAATTGAAGTGTTTAGATTTTTCAATGGCATGATTTAATGCATCTACTCTTGATGTTTGTCCTGTACCGGAGGCTAGCAATTGCCTATTTTTTGCCAAAACAATGGTATTCGATTTGGTGTGTTTACAAATTTTTGAAGCAAAGATCAAGTCTTCAATCTCTTGCTCACTGGGTTTTTTGTAAGTAATAAACTCTAGTTTCTCTGCAACATCTGTTTTAGAATTCCTGTCCTGCACCAATATGCCGTTGAGACAGCTTCTATAGGTGGTCGATGGTAAGTGAGTGCCTTTTTGCACCAATAATATTCTGTTCTTTTTCCCCTTCAAAAGTGCTAGGGCGTCCTGCTCGTATTTTGGCGCAATAACCACTTCGCAAAATAGGCTGTGGATTTCGGTGGCAGTGTCTAGGTCAATTGTTTTATTAGTAATCAAAACCCCACCAAAAGCAGATACCGGGTCTCCTGCAAGTGCGTCTAAATAGGCTTCTTTAAGCGAAGAGCGAGTAGCAAAGCCACATGCATTGTTGTGTTTGAGAATGGCAAAACTGAAATCCCCCTCATAAAATTCGAGCATGAGATTTACTGCTGCATCGATGTCCAATAGATTATTGTAGGAAATTTCTTTTCCATGAATTTGCTTCAGAAGGTCGGATAAAGAACCAAAAAATTGACCTTTTTGATGCGGGTTTTCCCCATAGCGAAGGGTTTTAGCAGTTTTAAGACTCAGTTTGAGCACTTCCTCCTCTTGGTTAAAATGGTTAAAAATGGCAGTATCATAATGTGAAGAGGTTTGGAAAGCCTTGACGGAATACCTTTTTCTTTGTTCCAAGCCCAGGGCACCTTTCGATTGGGTTAGAATGTCTAGAAAACCTTCATAATCGTTTTTGTCAGAAACACAAAAGGTATCCTTAAAATTTTTTGCGGCAGCTCTTATTAGGGCAATTCCCCCGATATCTATTTTTTCGACTATTTCTTGTTCATTCCCTCCCGCAGTAACAGTATCTTCAAAAGGATATAAATCCACAATGACCAAATCTATTTGTGGTATTTCAAATTGTTCCAAAGCAGTTTGATCGTCTCTCACTTCTTTGCGATTCAGAATACCTCCAAAAACTTTGGGGTGTAGGGTTTTTACACGACCTCCCAGTATGGAAGGGTATCCCGTGAGGTCTTCAACCGCAGTAACTTCATAGCCCAAATCACGAATGAATTTTTCTGTCCCTCCGGTGGAGTAGAACTCAACCCCATATGAGTTCAATTGATGAATAATAGGGGCCAACCCTGTCTTGTCATAAACCGAGATGAGAGCAGATGAAATTTGTTTTTCACTCATTTTTTTATTAACCAATGAATATTGATTGGGATAATTTTTTATTTTTTGATCCGACACAGATGCATTTTTATTTAATTTTAGATAAAAAAGAACTGCTGACCAGAACAAAAGTATTAAAAACATCATTCTCAAAAATTTAATTTTCTCCTTATTTATTGTGTTTAATTAACCAAAAAGAGCCCACTTTTCAACAATGAAACAAAACATTAAAATTTCTGGTATGACATGCAAGGATTGTGTTTCCTCTGTGACTGAAAAATTAATTAGTTTGGATGAGGTAAAAGACCTCAAAATTGATTTGGAAAATGGAATTGCAGAGTTGGAGGTTTTAAAAACATTGACATTGGAAAAACTGTCCGTTGTATTACTCCCAAAGTACATACCTACAATGGAAAACCAACCCTTTAATAAAGCATTCTTAGAGCAAAGTCCTTCGAAGTTAAAGCAGCTTTTTCCGCTTTTTTTCATTTTTTTATACCTGATTGCGGGTTCTGTTTTACTTCAAAGGAACACTTTCCGCTTCACAAATTTTATGATTGATTATATGGGGTTATTTTTTGTGGTTTTCAGCTTCTTTAAATTTTTGGACTACAAGGGATTTCCCTCTGCTTTTGCCCAATACGATCCCTTGGCCAAAAGAATCGTTTTCTATGCTAAAATTTATCCCTTTATCGAGACCCTTTTGGGTTTGATGTTCTTGTTGCGTTGGGAGTTGAATTTTGCCTTTTTCGCCACCATTGTAATTTTATCGATTACCACTTTAGGAGTTGTTTTTACCCTATTTGACAAAAACAAAATCAACTGCGCCTGTTTGGGAACATCCTTGAAGTTGCCAATGACGGAAGCGTCTTTGATAGAGAATGTAATCATGATTATGATGGCTGTTGCCATGCTATTTTACCAATTTGGATAAAATCCATAAATTTATAGTATGAATACTAGGAATTGCAAAGCCGTTTTATTAACCTTGATTTTTTTGACTTCAAAAATCGGGCTGGCTTTAAATGTCCACTATTGTGGAGGTCATATTGAGGAAATTGCTCTGGCTTGGAATGCCGAGGGTTGTGAAATGTCTGCGCAAAAAGTCCAAGAGCCCCGCCAAGATTATAAGTTTACAAAGAACCACTGCTGCAAGGATCAAACTATTTTTATCCAAAACAATGAGCCTCAAAAAACGGCAGATTATGAACTTCATTTTGCTTTCTTTGGGATTTCACCGAACAAGCCCTTCCAGTTTGATGCCTCAAAAATGATCCTTTTAAAGACGGTTTTTACCCCACCTAAATTTCTTGTTCCTAAGAACAAAATCTTCCTCCTTTACCAAAGCCTTATTTTTTACGGTTGATTCAATTTAAATAAACACACTTCTTATTTAACGTTGAATCTAACCCTAAAATAATGAAAAAATACATACTCATTGTATGTCTTTCATGGGGGGTGGTATATTCGCAAGACCCCCTCAGTGGACTTTTACAATACCGACAGAACAATAAAATTTATCCCCTTTCAGGAGCCAGTGTTTTTTGGAAAAACACTACCATTGGAACGGTTACTGATATGGAGGGTATTTTCCAGTTGGAAAGACCACCAGCAAGTGATCTGTTGATCATTAGTTATATCGGTTTTAAAACCGACACCTTAAAAATTAATACTTCATTCATCAGCCACCAAATGACTCAAAATCAGGAGTACGAATTGGACGAATTCACCGTAAACCAGCGTAGAAAAGCTTCTCAAAAATCCTTTATTGAGACGCAAAATATTCGAAAGTTAAGCAGCGAGGAATTACTCAAGGCTGCTTGTTGTAATCTTTCGGAGAGTTTTGAAACCAACCCAGCCATAGATGTGAATTTTGCAGATGCGCTAACCGGAACCAAACAAATTAAAATGTTAGGGCTTTCGAGTCCCTACCTATTGATTTCGGAAGAAAGTATTCCTATGGTTCGGGGTGCTTCACAGGCTTATGGATTGACCTTTACGCCCGGGACTTGGGTAGAAAGTATTCAAATCAGCAAAGGGGCAGGGTCGGTAAGCAATGGTTTTGAAAGTATTGCAGGACAAATCAATACTGAATTGAAAAAACCGCTGACCGATATTCCCTTTTTTCTCAATCTATTCGCCTCAATCAATGGGAGGTATGAAATGAATACACACTTCAATCTTAAGTTTTATGACAATTGGAGTGCTGGGCTTTATGTCCACGGTAACAAAAGAACTCAAAAGTTTGACAAAAACAACGATGGTTTTCTCGATCTTCCTGTTTCAGAGCAAATTAATTTGATGAATCGTTGGCAATACACCGATTTAGAAAATGGATGGGTCAGCTTTTTGAGTTGGAGGTATATGAATGATGAAAAATTATTGGGTGCTTTAAGCTACAATTCTCAAAAAGATAAGGGAATGAAAAATCGCTGGGGCAGTGAAATTAAAACCGAACGATGGGATGCTTCCTTCAAGGTAGGCTATGTTTTTCCCGAGATACCCTATCAGAGTTTTGGTTTTCAAACAGCCTACAGCAGCCACATCCAAGACTCATATTACGGATTGCGTGCCTATGATATCAATCAGCAAAGTTTTTATACCAATTTGATTTTCAACTCCATAATTGGCAATACCCTCAATAAATTCAAAGTAGGGTTAAATTATAGTTTTGATGAATATGTTGAACAGGTCGATGGTGACTTATACAATAGGTCGGATTGGAATGTGGGCAGCTTTTTTGAGTTTTATCATGACAACAATGACAACTTCAGTTGGATCGCCGGTATCAGAGTGGATTTTCACAATAATTTCGGCAGTTTTTTAACGCCAAGGATTCATGTTAGATATGTTCCGCTAGAGGATTTTGTCATCAGGCTATCGGCGGGCGGGGGCAGAAAGGCAGCCAATATTTTTGCGGAAAATCAAACCCTTTTTGCAACCAATAGAGCGATCAATATTCAATCCTCTCAGGGGAAAATTTATGGTCTTAATCCCGAAAAAGCATGGAACTACGGATTGGGTCTGTCGAAATCATTTTACATTAGTAGTCCACACAAAATGACTCTTTCTGCCGATTATTACATTACCCTTTTTACAGATCAGGTGGTTGTAGATTGGGAAGTGCCTCGTCAAATTTCATTTTATAACTTAGAGAGACAAAGCTCTGCAAAAAGCTTTCAATTGGAATTGGATTATTACTATCGAAACTTTTTGAATTTTAGAGTAGCATTCAAGAATTACGATGTACAAATGGACTATAAAAGTGGACTCATGCAAAAACCTTTATTGGCCAAGAATCGTTTTTTTGCCAATTTAGGTTGGGAAAGTAAAATCAGCCCAATGGATAATCAATGGAGGTGGGATTTAACCTATCACTATTTAGGGGCGCAGCGATTGGTTCACAATATTTTGGATTTGGATCACCCAAGAGGTTTTTCTCCCAGTTATTCGCTTTGGAACACCCAATTGACTCGTTCTTTCTCGAAAAAATTTGAAATATATTTGGGGGCAGAGAACATTGGAAATTATAGACAACTTTCTCCCATTATTGGATCTGACGATCCTTTTGGAGAGGACTTTGATGCTGCTCAAATTTATGCCCCCATTTTTGGAGGAATTGTTTACTCTGGTTTAAGACTCAAAATTTAATCCTAAATATTAATTTTATACATCATGAAAAAAACCCTTTTCTTATTGCTTGCTTTACCATTGGGAATGGTAGCTCAAGAGAAACAAAAAAAGAATACCAAAACACAATTTACAGTTCATGGTAATTGTGAAAAATGTAAAAAAAGAATTGAAAAAGCTGCTTTTTCAATCAAAGGTGTCAAATGGGCCGATTGGGATATTTCTTCCAATCAAATCAGTCTGATCTACAATCCACAAAAAGTAGACTTGAAAATGATTCATATGGGGATTGCAGCCCAAGGTCACAATACAACAGAAGCTAAAGTCAAAGAAGAAGATTATGATGAACTGCCCAAATGTTGTCAGTACGAAAGGAAAGAATAAGTAATAAAAAAACCTGCTTTTTCAAGCAGGTTTTTTTTGCTGAAAAAAAATGTATTACATCATTCCGGGCATTCCCCCGCCGCCACCCATAGGTGGCATAGCTGGAGCCTCTTCTTTGATGTCGACCAAAGCACACTCGGTAGTTAAGATCATTCCTGCGACTGAAGCTGCATTTTCTAAGGCAACACGAGCCACTTTTTTAGGATCAATGATTCCTTCTTTAAGCATGTCCACAAAAGTACCTTCTTTAGCGTTGAAACCAAAGTTTTCTCCACCTTCAAGAACTTTAGAGACTATTACTGATCCTTCACCACCGGAGTTTTCAACAATTATTCTCAGAGGGGATTCGATGGCTTTGTGGATAATTTGAACCCCTGTGCCTTCGTCAGCATTGTCAGATTTTAATTTAGAAAGACTTTTTTGAGTGTTTAATAGAGCAACTCCACCACCGGCAACAATACCTTCTTCTACCGCTGCTCTGGTAGCATGTAGTGCATCATCTACGCGATCTTTCTTTTCTTTCATTTCAACTTCTGAAGGAGCTCCTACATAAAGTACGGCTACACCTCCTGAGAGTTTGGCCAAACGCTCTTGAAGTTTTTCCCTGTCGTAATCAGAAGTTGTAGTCTCAATCTGTGATTTGATTTGATTGACCCTACCTTGAATCATCTTACTTTCTCCTGCACCATTAACAACAGTAGTATTGTCTTTATCTATGGTTACTTTTTCGGCAGAGCCCAACATATCAATAGTCGTGTTTTCAAGAGTGAAACCCCTCTCTTCTGAAATTACCGTTCCACCTGTCAAGATAGCTATATCTTCTAGCATTGCTTTTCTGCGGTCACCAAAACCAGGAGCCTTAACGGCTGCAATTTTTAATGACCCACGGAGTTTGTTGACAACTAATGTAGCCAAAGCCTCTCCGTCGACATCCTCAGCGATTACGATTAAGGGTTTTCCAGATTGAGCAACAGGCTCAAGAACAGGCAAAAGATCCTTCATGGCAGAGATCTTTTTGTCATACAACAAAATGTATGGTGACTCCAAGTCGGCTTCCATTTTTTCAGAATCTGTAACAAAATAAGGTGATAGGTATCCACGATCAAATTGCATTCCCTCTACTACATCGACATAAGTGTCTGTTCCTTTTGCTTCCTCTACGGTGATTACTCCTTCTTTACCTACTTTTTCAAATGCTTCAGTAATCAAACTTCCAATAGTTTCATCATTGTTGGCAGAAATGCTGGCCACTTGTTTGATTTTTTCGGAGGCATTACCAACTTCTACAGATTGTTTACCCAGAGAATCTACGATAGAATTCACCGCTTTGTCGATACCTCTTTTAAGATCTAGTGGATTGGCACCGGCGGCTACGTTTTTAAGACCTTCTTTGACAATGGCTTGTGCCAAAATGGTTGCAGTAGTGGTTCCATCTCCTGCTAAGTCGTTGGTTTTAGATGCAACTTCTTTAACCATTTGAGCTCCCATGTTTTCGAGAGCATCCTCCAATTCAATTTCCTTGGCAACAGTAACTCCGTCTTTAGTGACTTGTGGAGCACCAAAAGATTTGCCAATTATTACATTTCTTCCTTTAGGACCTAGAGTAACTTTTACAGCATTTGCAAGCGCATCAACACCACGTTTGATTCCATCTCGTGCCTCTAAATCGAATTCTATTTTTTTTGCCATTTTATTTGATTTTTTCTGTTAAACAATTGCTAATATGTCACTTTCTCTCATGATCATGTAGTCTGAACCATCGTGTTGTAGTTCGGTTCCAGCATATTTACCATAAAGCACATTATCCCCTATTTTGACAGTTACAGGGTTTTCGGTAGTTCCAGGGCCTACAGCGACCACAGTTCCTTTTTGAGGTTTTTCTTTAGCGGAATCAGGAATGATGATACCGGAAGAAGTTTTGGTTTCTGCAGCAGCAGACTCGATTAATACACGGTCTGCTAGAGGCTGAATTTTTACTTTACTCATCGTTAATTTTTTTATTTAAAGTTTTTAATGAATTTTCATAAATCATGCCAAACTCAAAGTAGATGACAAATTTTAGCTATACACAATTAATGCTGACAGCTTGGCATAAAAATTATTATCGAGAATCGTCTTGAGGTGTTTCAGGGATTACTTCAGGTAAGGTTTCCGGAATCACTTCTGGAATAGGTTCCAAAGCATTTTCTTGTAATAGGCGGGAGTCAGAACTATAACTTTTGGTTCCAAGTGAAATATTTGAAAGTAAGATGAGTATTAACAAAAGTCCAGCAAGCAACCAAGTACTGCGGTCCAAAAAGTCAGAGGTTTTTTGGACCCCTCCCATTTGTTGTCCTCCGCCGCCAAAAGAAGAGGATAGCCCACCACCTTTAGGATTTTGAACCATTACTACTAATACGAGTAGAAAACAAACAAAAATGATTAAAGCGATGAAGATTGAAAAGCTTCCCATAATAATTTAACGTTGTTGTAATTCCTTTATTTTTTTAATTTGCCCTGCAAAGAAAACATTTTTTTCCGGATATTTCAAAATTAAAATCTTGTATGCCCTGATGGCCTTTTTGTACTTTTTTTGTTTGACCAGAACTTTGGCTAAAGATTCAGTCATCAACTCCTCAGGATTAAAGTTTTGTTTTGCAACTGGGTCGATGATTTCGTTTTTTTCAACTGGAGGAATTTTGGGATCCGATTCAATGAAACGATCTATAATATTTAATTTAGCAATTAATGGCTCTTCTTTTTCAGATTCTATAAGGTCGGTAATTTTTTCTTCTTTTGTAAACTGAATCCAATCCAAAAAATTCATTTTAAGATCCTTTGAAATGAGAACTGATTTTTTTGCTTTTGTTTTTTTTGAAGGTGCTTGTGAAATATTTTCGTCTGCTTTTAGGGCATCTTTTTTTTGAGTTTCATCAACTTTGGAATTAACTTTTTGATCCACTTTTTTTGTGTCAATGGATTTTTTCTCAATGGCTGATTTATTAGTAGTTTTAGAATATTCAATGGGTTGTTCAACATCCGAAGTCAATCCCTCTATCTTTTTTAACGATTTAAATTTAGAATCTATATTTTCTTTCAGCAAAACTCTATCAGCAGTGTATAGTGCCAGTTGATTAAGTGCCAAATAAAGATCATTTTTCTTTTGATCTTTAAGGGATTTAGTATAGAAGAAACGTGGCAGTTGAAAATATGGATACTGTTCAATTAACAATGCCATTTTTGAAACCAAAATTTCGTCTTGAGAATCATAATTTTCAACCAACTTTTCGAATGCTTCTCTAGTCATTTGGGTTACCACTTTGCTAATGTTTCGTTAAATATATTTTGAGTAATTCTCTCAAATATTTCATCATGAGCTTGACCCTGTATGTCATAAAGTTGTTTATCTGCGGCAAAGTCATAAAAAAAAGAAAATTTACTTTCGAAATCGTCTTCCTCGTTATTCGTATTCGAATAGCGAAGGTTAACAATCATTGTTAGTCGGTTTTGAGCAGCAGTGAGATTCGCAGTAGATGTCATGGGGGTAATACTGTACTCAATAATTTCTCCCTCATAAATTAGATCACCCCCTGAGTTAACCAAGTTTAAATTGGTCTGTCCCAGTATGATGTCTTGAAGTGCCAAGGTAAAATCTCTATCTAACCCAGGTTCTACGGTAGATCCTGGTCTACTACCAGCTTGGTTTTCGAAAAAATTAACCTGAAAAGTCGATGCCCCTTGGGGAATGGATGCTCCAGTAAAGGAGTAGATCCCACAAGCTTCTATAAAAAAAAGCAAAATTGAGAAGATGCTAAAAAACACTCTATTCATTGTAGTCATCTTGAAGGTCGAATTGTTTTATTTTTCGATATAGGGTCCTTTCCGAAATACCCAACTCCTTTGCCGCTATTTTTCTTTTCCCATTACTTCTTTTTAAAGCCCGCTTGATCATTTCAATCTCTTTATCCAATAAAGATAATGGTTCCTCTTCAATTACTGTTTCAGCGTAATCGTATTGGTTAATTGGAGGAGGATTATTATGGCCTTGAGGCTTTTTTTCTGGAGAGATGAATTCAACGGTCTTATTTTCATTTTCCTCTTTCCCATAGATTTTTTTGATCAGTTCAGGATTGTTTTTTTGAACCGATTTCATAGTTTCATTCTCCATCAATTCATGAGTCAGTTTTTTCAAGTCATTAAGGTCATTCTTCATATCAAAGAGGACTTTGTAGAGAATTTCTCTTTCGGATGAAAAATCAGCTTCTTTATCTGAATGGTTAATAACTGCAGGGAGTTGAGATCCCAAGTTTGGGAGGTAATTTCTTAGGGTATTCGCATTGAGTATTCTGTTTTTTTCCAAAACAGAGACCTGTTCTGCTATATTACGTAACTGGCGAATATTTCCACTCCAACGGTATTGCTCCAAAACCCCTTGTGCACCTTCACCAAGCCTGAGTGAAGGCATTTTATACTTTTGGGCAAAATCAGAAGCAAATTTTCTAAATAAAAGTTGAATATCTTCCTTTCTTTCCCTAAGTGGAGGTAGATGAATTTCAACGGTACTTAGTCGATAGTAAAGATCTTCTCTAAATTTTTCCTTCTTGATAGCTTCATTCATTTTTAAGTTGGTGGCTGCAACAATTCTTACATTTGTTTTTTGAACCTTTGAAGAACCTACTTTCATGAATTCACCGTTTTCTAATATCCTTAGAAGCCTAACTTGTGTGGTAAGGGGAAGTTCTCCTACTTCGTCAAGAAAGATGCTTCCACCATCTGCTACTTCAAAATACCCACTTCTGGTCGCAGTGGCCCCAGTAAAGGCCCCTTTCTCATGGCCAAAAAGTTCACTGTCAATTGTGCCTTCAGGGATTGCCCCGCAGTTTACGGCAATATATTTAGCGTGTTTTCTAGGTGAAAATTGATGAATTATTTTTGGAATATTTTCTTTCCCTACTCCACTTTCACCAGTAACTAGAACGTTTATTTCTGTAGTAGACACCAGTAAGGCTTTTTCCAGAGCTCTGTTGAGTCCATCATCGTTACCAATTATTCCGAAACGCTGTTTTAAATCTTGTATTGATTCCATAATGTCAGATTGATGATGAGATACCCATAGCGGTTCCAATCAAGGTGGCAGAAGTCACTTCTTCGATCTTGACGTCAACGAAATCTCCTACTTTATATTTTTCTTTTGGAAAAACAGCTACTGTATTTTGGCTTGTTCTACCGCTCCAAAACTTACTGGATCTTTTTGAACTTTTTTCAATCAAAACACAGGCTGTTTTTCCAACAAACTGCCGGGTTCTGAATTCACTGTGGACTCTTTGCAAGTCAATGATTTCTTGAAGCCTTCTTTTTTTAGTGGATTCAGGAATATCATCTTCAATTTTTTTGGCGGCCATTGTACCAGGGCGTTCTGAGTAGGCAAACATAAAACCAAAATCATATTTTACATACTCCATCAAGGCCAGTGTGTCTTTATGATCTTGGTCTGTCTCTGATGGAAAACCGGCAATCATATCATGAGAAATGGCACAATTTGGAATATTATTACGAATATCATCAATTAATTCTAAATACTGCTCTCGGCTGTGTTGTCGGTTCATTTTTTTCAAAATCAAGTTACTTCCAGATTGAATAGGTAGATGAATATGATTGCAAATATTTTCGTGTTTGGCCATGGTATTGATGACATCAATTGAAAAGTCTTGGGGGTTAGAAGTGGAGAAACGAATTCTAATACTGGGTTGGGATTTAGCAACTAGTTCTAGGAGGTTAGAGAACTTGATAGCTGTTTTCTGTTGAAGAGTGCTAGCTTTTGAAAAGTCTTTTTTCAACCCTCCGCCATACCACAAGTAACTATCTACATTTTGACCTAAGAGCGTTATTTCTTTATAACCATCATGGGCTAGTTGATCAATCTCCTCCAATATACTTTTGGGATCTCGACTTCTCTCTCTTCCCCTAGTAAACGGAACCACACAAAAAGTACACATATTATCGCATCCTCTTGAAATGGTAACAAAAGCACTCACACCATTGCTGGCCAATCGCACAGGAGCAATATCGCCATAAGTTTCTTCTTTAGAAAGGATGACATTGACGGCCTCTCTCTCCATTTCTACTTCTTGCAACAGATTAGGTAGGTCTTTATAGGCGTCTGGTCCAACTACTAAATCGACCATTTTTTCCTCTTCGAGAAATTTGTGTTTAAGGCGTTCCGCCATACAACCTAATACACCTATTTTAAGGTGTTTGTTCTTTCGTTTAAGTCCATTAAAAAGTTCCAATCTTTTTCGTACAGTTAGTTCTGCTTTTTCCCTTATCGAGCAAGTGTTGACCAAGACTAAGTTGGCATTTTCAATTTTTTCCGTAAGCTGATAACCTTCTTGGTTCAAAATGGAAGCAACAATTTCACTGTCAGAAAAGTTCATCTGACAACCGTAGGACTCGATATAGAATTGTTTTTGGGCTTTTGATAATGCACCCTTTTCATTTGACAAAACATCTGCATTAGTGAACGATCCCTTCTTTGTAAGAGGATTGCCACTATAAGCATACGGATCTTTTGTAGATATTTTTGTCATTAAATTTAATATGGTATAATCCATTGCAAATATAGTTAAAACTGCCTTTTTGTCATGCTAAAGTGATTGAATTTAAATGCTTCGACTTGATTTAATCTCTACTTTAAATATTAAAATTTACCACAGTTAAAAATTATAAGTAGGAGTTTTAAAAAAAAACTACATAATTTTGCTTTCGAAAAAAATGAATATATGGCCAGCAATCTTGTAATAGTAGAATCCCCAGCAAAAGCAAGAACTATCGAAAAGTTTCTTGGGAAAGATTTTAAAGTTGCTTCAAGTTATGGTCACATTGCAGACTTGCCTTCCAATGAGTTGGGAGTGGATGTTGATAAAGATTTTTCTCCAAAATACATTGTCTCTTCAGATAAGAAGAAAGTTGTCAGGGAGCTGAAATCATTGGTAAAGAAAATGAAAACGGTTTGGTTGGCCAGTGATGAAGACAGGGAAGGAGAGGCCATTGCATGGCACCTTGCCAATACTTTGGGCTTGAAATCTGACAGTACCAGGAGAATTGTTTTTAATGAAATAACCAAAACAGCTGTTTTGGACGCTATTGATAATCCTAGGGATATCAATTACAATCTGGTAAATTCTCAACAGGCGAGAAGAGTACTCGATCGTTTGGTGGGCTATGAATTGTCTCCTATTTTATGGCGAAAAGTCAAAGGAGGTTTATCAGCAGGAAGAGTTCAATCGGTTTCCGTGAGACTTATTGTAGAACGGGAGCGAGATATCAATGCATTTGTTCCTCAACAAACCTTCAAAACTCAGGCTCTTTTTTATACCCAAAAAAATAAATTGATTAATACTTTCCTTGCCAAAACATTTGATTCCTTGGAAGTAGCTGAGACCTTTTTAAACCTCAATAAGTCTGCTACTTTTAAAATACATGCAATTGAAAAAAAACCTGCATCAAAAAGCCCTACGGCCCCTTTTACTACTTCAACTCTACAGCAAGAAGCTGCCAGAAAACTTTTTTTTTCAGTCAGTAAAACCATGAATATAGCTCAGAGGCTGTATGAAGCTGGTTTGATAACTTATATGAGAACAGACAGTGTGAATTTGTCCAAAGAAGCCCAGCGAGGGGCTTTAAAACAAATCGAAAAACATTACGGAGAAGCTTACAAAAATCCTAGGAAATATAAGGTTAAAAGCAAGGGGGCTCAGGAAGCTCATGAAGCGATTAGACCCACAGACTTTAGTCTAAACAAAATCAATTTGGAATACGATCAGTCCCGTTTGTATGAACTGATCTGGAAAAGAGCCATAGCGTCGCAAATGAGTGATGCGAAATTGGAACGGACCCAATTGAAAATTGCAGCCAGTACTCATTCAGAAAAGTTCATTGCTAAGGGTGAGGTGATTACTTTCGATGGGTTTCTAAAGGTATATTTGGAAGGAGTAGATGAAGAATCAGATGAACAAAATGATCTGTTGCCGATGATCAAAAAAGGAGAGTTACTCAACTTAAAATCAATGGAAGCCAATCAAAGGTTTTCTCGACCTCCTTATCGTTTTACTGAGGCATCATTGGTCAAAAAACTCGAGGAATTAGGTATTGGACGACCTTCTACCTATGCTCCAACTATTTCAACAATCCAGAATAGAAAATACATCGAAAAAGGAACTTCTCCAGGAGAATATCGTTCATACACTCAATTGCAATTTGTCAATGACGGGGTCATTTCTAAATCTTTGAAAGAGAAGGTTGGAGCAAATATGGGAAAATTAATTCCCACCGATGTAGGAATAATTGTCAATGATTTTTTGGTTACTAATTTCACCAATATTTTGGATTATAGTTTTACCGCCAAAGTAGAGCAAAGTTTTGATAAAATTGCCAATGGATCTGAAAACTGGACCAGCATGATCAAAGGCTTTTACGATGATTTTCACAAAACTGTTGATTTTGTAAAGGAAAATGCTACTAGAGAGTCTGGAGAGAGAATTTTGGGTAATGATCCAAAGTCTGGAAGGGTGGTAAAAGTAAGATTAGGACGTTTTGGGCCGATTGCTCAAATTGGTGAACCTGAGGATGAAGAAAAAACTGTCTTTGTAAGTTTGACTCCTGGACAGCAGTTGGAATCCCTTAATCTAGAAGATGCATTAGAATTGTTTAAGTTACCCAAATCGATTGGAACATTTGAAGACCAAGAGGTAACAGTAAATAATGGAAGATTTGGTCCATATTTAAAATTTCAAGAGATGTTTGTTTCCCTTCCTAAGGGAGAAGACCCTATGTACGTCGAATTGGATAGGGCGATTGCTTTGATTGAAGAAAAGCGTTTGGCAAATTCTCCTATTTCTACTTTTGATCAACTTCCCGTCACAAAAGGAAAAGGTCGTTTTGGCCCTTTTTTGAAGTGGAATGGCTTATTCATCAATGTAAATAAAAAATACGATTTCGACAATCTTACAAATGAGGAGATTCACTTGCTAATCAAAGAAAAAATCCAAAAAGAAAAAGAAAAATTGATTAAAGAGTGGCCAGAAGAAGCCATCAGAATTGAAAAGGCAAGATGGGGAAGATTTAATATTATAAAGGGCAGTAAAAAGGTAGAATTGGGGAAAGATATTGACCCAACCAAAATCAATCTAGAGGCAGCAATACAATACTTGAAATCCAAAACTTCGAAAAATAAAAAATGAGCCTTGAAGCCTTAGTTCCTGTTTCTGAAGAGGCACTCTCTTCAATGATATTATACCCTAAACAGGCTTTGGGAAAAAACATTGAGATTTATACCGATCAACAAGGTTTTCCTGATCTCAAAGATTGCAGTATTGCTATTTTAGGCATTTCTGAAATCAGAAATGCCTTTTTTCCTACCTCGGCATACAAACTGGATGATTTTAGAAAATTCTTTTACCGTCTTTTTCCAGGAAATTGGAATTTTAAAATTTGTGATTTGGGTAATTTGCCTAATGGAGCCAGTCCAGAAGACACGTATTTTGCTCTAAAAGAAATTTGTATTCACCTTCGACAACGAAATATTGTCACTATAGTCATTGGAGGTAGTCATGATCTTATTTTTCCTATTTACCAATCTTATCAGGCCAACAATCAACTGGTCAATATTGTCTCGGTTGACAATCAATTTGATTTTTCTCAGGAGGAAGAATTGATTTCAGGTAGATCATATATGAGCCAAATCATTATGGACCAGCCCAATTATTTGTATAATTATACTAATTTGGGCTACCAAAGTTATTACATAGCTCAAGAGGAATTGGATCTGATGGAAAAACTTCACTTCGATTCACTTAGATTAGGTGCTTTATTGGATGACGTTGCTGAATCTGAACCTTTTTTTAGAGCTGCCAATATTTCTGGATTTGATATGAAAGCACTTAGTTGGCAAGCCCTAAATCATTCGTCGGGTCATCCCAATGGAATCGATGCTAGGAGTATATGCGCTCTTTCAAGATATGCTGGAATTAGTGACCAAATGGATTTTTTCGGTGTCTTTGAACTCTTAAACTCAGCAGTTTCTCATCAATTATTGGCTCAGATTATATGGTATTTTATTGAGGGTTTCAGTAGTAGATTTGATGAGTATCCTGTCTTGACTAGTAGCGGTTTTGTTAGATATACTGTTGCTTTATCTGACATGGAAATGGTTTTTTTTCAAAGTGAAAAAAGCGGTCGGTGGTGGATTGAAATAATAAATCAAAGCTATCTAAATAATAAAAATAAAACAACTGCGTTATTACCTTGCACGCATAAAGATTATTTGGATGCTTGCAATGACAAAATTCCCGACAAGTGGTGGAAGGCGACAAAAAGAACATAGTTAATGATTTGAAATATAAATTGTTATTTTTGCCATTCCATGTTAGAAGGGTATGTCGATTTTGATTTAGAAATTATAGTATAGTGAAAAAATCTTTAGTTTTACATTTATGTAACAAATGGTTTCTATCACCTGTTGTGATGAATAGATTTTTTATTGTCATACTTGTAGTGCTCACTGTTCTTAGTTGTGGTAAGAAAAACAGAGGAGAATTGATAGGGGTAAAACAAAAAAAATGGTTTCCTGAGAAGCCATATGGAATGACCCTTATTGAAGGCGGAGCATTTATCATGGGTAAATCCGATGAAGACGTAGCTCGTTTAAATAATGCAGCAGCTAGAACTGTTACGGTACCCTCTTTTTACATGGATGAGACTGAAATCACCAACGGGGAGTATCGACAATTTGTCTACTGGGTAAAAGACTCAGTTACTATGTCATTGTTGGCCAGAAAGGCAGACGAATTGGAGCTTGGAGAGGAAAATAAAGATGGAATTGGTGAATTTTCTTTCAGTGACGCCGACACTTCAAAATTGAGTGAATTTCAGAAATACATGCGAGCTAATTACTATGATTTGAGTGAAGATATATACGCGGGAAGACCCCTCAATTGGGAGAATGATATTTATTGGGATACAGGAGATTATCCAGATCAAGCTTATTCTGAGGTATTGGATTCCATGTATTTACCACCTGATTTATGGTATAATGGTGAGATGAAAATTGACGTAACCAAATTGGCCTACAAGTATACTTGGTTTGATGCAGAAGCTGCATCAGCTGAATCTAAAAGAACACGTAAAAAGTTTATAGACCGTAAACCTTATATCAAACAAGAAGAAATTCAAATATATCCTGATACTACTGTTTGGATCAAAGACTTTATATATTCTTATAACGAACCAATGCATAACGAGTACTTCTCTCACCCTGCATTTCAAGATTACCCTGTTGTTGGTATTTCTTGGGATCAAGCAGTAGCATTTTGCAATTGGAGAACACATTTTAAAAACAGTTATCAAAAATCTAAAGGAAAGCCTCTGGTCAACAATTTTAGACTCCCAAGTGAGGCAGAGTGGGAGTACGCTGCTCGAGGAGGTGTTCCTTCAGGAACTTATCCTTGGGGAGGACCTTACTTGCTTAACGACAGAGCATGTTTTCTTGCAAACTTTAAGCCGCTAAGAGGAGATTATGCAGCTGACCAAGCTGTATACACCGTAGAAGCTAAATCTTATTTGCCTAATGATTATAATCTTTTCAATATGGCTGGTAATGTTGCTGAATGGACCAGTTCATCTTATGATTCGGGGGCTTATGAATATGTAGCTTCCCTAAACCCCAACATGTCAATTCAGACTGAATCGCGAAAAGTTGTTAGAGGAGGCTCTTGGAAGGATGTAGCTTACTTTTTAAGGGTTAGTTCAAGAGACTATGAATATGCTGATACCTCAAGAAGTTATATTGGATTTAGGACTGTTCAAGATTATCTTGGAACATCCAAGGTTAAGATCAAATAAATTTATATTTTTAAATAATCATAACTATAATACGATAATAAAATGGAAGATAAATTATTAAAGAAAAGATTGAAAGGAAAAGTTGCAATGCATATGCTATTTGGTTTAGGAGGTGCAGTTGTAATTATAGGAGCATTATTTAAGATTCTTCACCTAGAGATTGGACCTATTACAGGAGGTTTAGTACTTGGGTTAGGTCTAGGAACCGAGGCTTTGATTTTTACGGTAGCAGCTTTGAATACTGGAGAAATAAAAGAAGAACACGATGAGTATGTTAAGAAAGTTAAAGGGGGGGCTTCTAAAGCTGCTTCAGGAGGAGGAGAAAAAGGACTTTCTTCCAAGATTGACGAAATGCTAAAAGAAGCCAAGATAGATGTCGCTTTGATGAACAATCTCACGAAAAGTATCAGAAATTTAGAAGCCTCAGCTCAGGCATTATCTCCTGCAGCAGAAGCTGCTTCATCTTCTGAAAGTTACAGCCAACAATTGGCCGTAGCCACCCAAAAAATGGAGCAACTCAACCAAGTTTATGCAGAACAAGTAAATTCAGCAGGTAATACTTCGGCCTTTAATGAAAAAGTTGCTGAAAATGCAAACAAGCTTAAACAACAAATGGAAGCTTTATCTTCCAACTTAGCTGCATTGAATCAAGTATACAATGGCATGCTTAACGCAATGAATAAAAACTAGTATAGAATGGCTGGAGCTAAAGAAACACCCAGGCAGAAACTCATTAGTTTGATGTATTTGGTATTCATCACCATGCTTGCTTTGAATGTAAGTAAGGAAGTTTTGGATGGATTTGGCCAGATGTATGAGAAAATTAGTGATGCTAATACTAGGGTGGATGAAAGTAATGACAACATCTTCGAAAACATTAAGGTCAATGCGGATGAAAAAGGAGGTAAATGGGTAGGTCATCTCAGGACTGCAAATGAAATTAAAAAAGAATCCGATGCATTCTATGATAGGATTTCTGACATAATGAACCAGATAACAGAAAAACAAAGAGAAAAAGACCCTGATCTCAAAGAGTTTTCTCAAATGGATAAGGGGGAAGCTCTAGATGTTATCTTCTTTAAGGAAGGATCAGCTGGTTCAGCTGGAGAGTTTCTAGATATGATTGACAACTATAAAATGCACGTAATTCAAGTATTTGGAAGTCAATATCCAGAATATATTGAAATGGTTGAAGCTCGTTTTTTCACAGGAGACGAAAATAGAAATATCCAGAACAGAGATGGTATGGATCAGCCTTGGTTTAATTCAAATTTTCAAGGCTTTCCATTAGTATCTTCACTAGCAAAATTTGCAATGATGCAAAATGATATTCGTCAAACGGAACATGATGTTTTTGCAACCCTAATGGGTAAAGAGCTCAAGATGTCCTCTAGTGTTAATGAATCCAATTATATTAGTTTATTGAAAACAGAGAAAGGGGCTTACTATCAAGGAGAAACTTTTGACGGGAGTGTTATATTGGGTAGAAAAGGTGGGGCACAAAATCCTAATAGTGTTGACTTAAAAATCGATGGGAGACCACTTCAGGAAAAAGACTATGATCTTATTGCTGGAGGAATCAAACTCAATATTACTGCCGGAAACCCTGGTGATCATCAGATTTTAGGAGATTTGATTTTTCTTAACGAAGGTGTAGAATCAAAAATTCCAGTAAATCAATCATTTGCGGTGATATCTAAACCCAACTCTGCAGTTATTTCTGCCGATAAGATGAATGTGGTTTACAGAGGTGTTGAAAATCCTATGACCATATCCATTCCTGGTATTCCAGACAATAAAGTATCTGCTTCTGCACCTGGGCTCAAAAAATCTAGGGGAAGTAAGTACAGTATGATACCAGGGAAAGGTAGAGAAATTAAAATTTCTGCTAGTGGAACTTTACCAGATGGACAAAGGGTTACAACTACATCTGTATTTAGAATTAAAGATATTCCTGCTCCTCAAGGAACTGTGAGAAAGCAAACAGGATCAGTTACTATTCCCAAGTCCAGTTTGGAGATTTCAAGTATTGGAGCAGTATTGGAGGATTTTGACTTTGACATTACCTTAAAAACGGTAAGTTTTAAATTCAAAGTTCCTGGACAACCAACCATAAGTATTAATGGAAGTAGACTTGATGGCAGAGCGAAAAGTGCTTTAAGAAGAGCCAAAGCCGGTCAGTCTGTTCAAATTTTTGATATCAAAGTGGTTAATCCCAAAAATCCATCTTATAAATTCAAGAAAATTTCACCTGTAATTTGTCAGTTGGTCAACTAATTATTTAGGTCATGAGTCGAGCTTTTAAACTGTTTTCATTAATCATCTTAATCCTTGGAGGAATAAATTCCGCTAGTGGACAAGCTAATCTATTGAACGCTAGAGTCCCACAAGATGTAGGAGACCTTAATGACCAACAGAAAGAAGCTAATGATGAAACACCCTTAGCTTATGGTTTTGTTGATGACCGTGATATTATGTGGTCTAAGACCGTTTGGGAAATTATTGATTTGGATGAAAGGATAAACTTTCCATACTACTATCCAACCGACACCCTCAATTTAGGTCCTGAAAGAAGATCTCTTTTTGATGTCCTTAAAAAGAATCTTAGCAACAGCAACATCAAAGAGGTTTATAAATCTGCTTATTTCCAGGAAAAACTAACCTATGAGGAAATCCAAGAAAGATTGGTAGCAATAGATACAACCGATGCAGGTTATGAGCAATTTAATGCTGATGGTTTTGTAGACGCTCAGTTTATTGAGCGTAGACGAATTACTGCTGCCGAAATCAGACAATACAAGATTAAAGGTACATGGTACTTTGATAAACGACTTGGAGAACTCAAATATCGACTGTTAGCAGTTTGTCCTGTTGCCCCTGATGTCGCTGTAAAGACTTTAGCCGGTGAGGAAGAAGATTTGGTTGAACTCTTTTGGGTTTGGTTTCCTGATGCGAGGACATCGCTTAATCAAAATAAAGTTTTTAATAGTAGAAACTCATCTCAACCAATTACTTATGATCATATGCTGAATTCCAGAAGGTTTAATTCTAATATCTATAAGGAAGAAAATGTGTACGAAGACAGAGAAGTTAAAGACTACATCTATGAGGATGCTTTGAGAATGCTACTGGAGTCTGAAAGGATCAAATCCGTCATTCGAGATTATGAACAAGATATGTGGAACAATTAATTTGAAAGTCCTCTAAATGCAAAGCGTTATCGTTCGATAACGCTTTTTTTATTTATGAAAGTAGACACATTAATTGTAGGTTTTGGAATAGCTGGACTTAATTATGCAGAACAGTTACGTAGTCATAATAAAAGCTTTGTAGTGCTAGCTCCAGATAAGGAAAGTGCTTCTCATCTTGCTGGAGGAATTGTGAACCCAGTAGTTTTAAAACGTTTCAATCCCGTTTGGAAAGCTGAGGAATTTTTAGATTATGCATTCCCTTTTTATTCCAATCTAGAAGAACAGGTTAAAACTAGGGTCATTCATCCATTACCCATTTATAGAATTTTAAATGATATTCAAGAGCAAAATGATTGGAGTGTTGCTGCCTCAGGGACATCGCTCGAAAAGTATTTAAACAAAGAATTTATTTCGGAGGATAAATTCACCGAGGTGAGGGCTCCTTTCTCTTTCGCTGAGGTCATCCAAAGTGCCAGAGTGGATGTCAAAATACTTTTGACCCATTACATCAAGAAAGTTATTCCTCATCAATTCATTCCAGAAAAATTAGACCACGAGGCTTTAATCCAAGGTGAGTTTATAGAATACAAAGACATTAAAGCTAATCAGATTGTATTTTGTGAGGGGTATCAGGGGTTTAAAAACCCCTACTTTAATTATTTACCATTGATCGGGTCTAAAGGTGAAATTCTAATCATAAAGTGTGATAAACTCACCCAGGATGTTATCTTTAAAGGACCAATTTTTCTCTCTCCTATGGGAGATAAGACATTTTGGGTGGGTGCAACTTTTAATCGAAAGGACAAGACCACTTGGGTTTCGGAAGAGGCAAAAGCGTGGTTAATTTCTAAATTAAAACAATTTTTAAATCTTCCTTTCGAAATTCTCGACCACAAAGCGCAAATTAGAGCTACAGTAATAGACAGGAGACCCTTATTGGGCAGACACCCCAAACATCACAATTTATACCTATTGAATGGGTTGGGAACACGAGGGGTACTAATGTCTCCTCTATTATCCAAGTGGCTTTTCCAGTACATAGAAAATAACGAAAAAATCCCACGTCAAGCCGATATAAAACGTTTCGAAAAGCATTATTTTCGCAATTGATAAATTAATAATGCTTGACGTTCAAAATTTGGGAGTTTCTTTTGGAGGAGAAGTGCTTTTTGAAAACCTTTCCTTTAGAATTGGTCGAGGTGATCGTATTGGGCTGATTGGAAAAAATGGTGCCGGAAAAAGTACGTTTCTCAAATTATTAGCTGGGGATAACAGTCCTTCGGAAGGGGAGACGACTCTTGAAAAAAATGCTTCAATAGGTTATTTACCACAAGAGCTGGAAGTTGAAAATCATCGAACTGTGTTGGAGGAAACCTTTCAAGCTTTTCCCGAAATTTTAAAAAATCAATTACGACAGAAGGAAGTCAGCGAGTTGCTATATTCCCGAACCGATTATGAAAGTGATTACTATCAAGAACTCATTCAAGAATTGAGCGATCTGGTTAGTTCGTTTGAGGTTTTAGGAGGTTATCAGTATAAAGCACAATCTGAAAAAATATTGGAGGGACTAGGTTTTACGATAATAGATTTTGACCAAATGACCGAAACCTTTTCCGGGGGGTGGCGAATGCGTATTGAATTAGCAAAAATACTCCTCAAATCTCACGACCTTCTTTTGCTTGATGAGCCAACAAATCATTTGGATATTGACTCCATTGAATGGTTGGAAAAGTTTTTAATGATATACAAAGGTTCTGTGGTGTTAGTTTCTCATGACATCATGTTTTTGGATCAGGTAACCAATCGGACCATTGAGATAGTCAATAAACGGCATTTTGATCTAAAAAAGCCCTATACCCTTTTTATGAGTTTAAGGGAGGAGATGAGAATACAGCAGCAGGCGGCTCAAAAAAATCAAGAAAAGCAAATCCAACAAACCGAAAAACTCATAGATAGATTTAGGGCTAAAGCTTCTAAAGCCAGTATGGCACAATCACTGATAAAAAAATTGGATAAAGTTGAACGAATCGAAATTGATGCAGAAGAGACAGAATTCATGAAACTGAAGTTTCCGGTTGCCCTTCAACCCGGAAAAATGATTTTTGAAACTAAAGGATTGGCCAAAAGTTATGGTGATAAAAGAGTATTAAATGACGTGGACCTCTTCATTGAGAGAGGAACTAAATTGGCTTTCGTAGGGCAAAACGGCCAAGGTAAATCGACTCTAGCTAAATTACTCGTCTCGGCCATAAAGGGGACGGGCAACCTTAGGTTGGGGCATAATGTTAAAATAGGCTATTTTGCCCAAAACCAATCCGAAACTCTTAATGCCTCGAAAACAATTTTGGAAATTGTCCAGGATGCCGCCACGGCAGATAACAGAACTCGCGTCAGAGATATCCTAGGTGCATTTTTATTCAAAGGCGAAGCGGTAGAAAAAAAAGTGAGTGTCCTCTCGGGAGGGGAACGCAATCGATTAGCCCTCTGTAAATTGCTATTACAACCATTCAACGTATTGGTTATGGACGAGCCTACAAATCACCTCGACATCCAATCTAAAAAAATATTGAAAGAAGGACTCATTCATTTTGAGGGAACTCTTTTGATTGTTTCCCACGACCGTGATTTTCTTTCCGGACTCTGCAATCAAGTACTGGAATTTAAGGAAGCTAAAACCAAACTGTATCTGGATGATGTCAATACCTATTTGGAAAATAAAAAATTGGATTCACTAAAAGAACTGGAAAAGAAGGGAAGGAAAAGCAAACAGTCAAACCTTGGAGTTAATAATTACAACCTTCAAAAGAAGGAAAAATCACTAAAAAATAAACTCAGTAAGTTGGAAGACCAAATTGCCACCCTGGAACTTGAAATCAAAGCGATTGATCTTGAATTAGAAATAAATTATGACCAGACTATCAGTACTCCCAATTTTTTTGACCACTATCAGGAAAAGAAAAAACGATTGTCCCAGCATATGGAAAATTGGGAAGACCTCGTTGCAGCCATTGAATCCTTAGGATAAAGCTAATGTTTGAACATTTCTTTCAATGCCCTTATTGTTGGGAAGATATTTCTATGTTGTTGGATCCCTCTTTGGATAGAACCGAGTATATCGAAGACTGTGAAATATGTTGCCACCCCATCAATGTGGTCTATGGTTTTGAAAACCAAAACTTGATCCATTTTGAAGCTCAAGATCCGGAGGAGGACTATTGATTTACAAAGTGTTTAGGTAACGTTCGGCATCGAGTGCAGCCATACAACCTGTTCCTGCGGCAGTAACTGCTTGTCGATATTCTTTGTCTTGAACATCTCCGGAGGCAAACACACCGGGTATATTGGTCTTTGTCGATTTACCCTTTGTGATCAAGTAACCATCATCATCCATTTCCAGTTGATCATTAAAAATTTCTGTATTGGGTTTATGACCAATGGCAATGAACAAACCGGTAATATTTATTTCTTCTTTATCACCCGTTTGATTATTGAATATCCTCAGTCCCTCAACCACATGACTTCCCAATACTTCGTCGATTTCTTGGTTGTAGCGCAGGTCGATATTGGGCATGTTGGTTACACGGTGCTGCATGGCTTTGGAAGCCCTCATTTTGTCTTTTCTCACCAGCATGGTCACTTTGGAACAAATATTGGCAAGGTAAGTAGCTTCCTCTGCTGCAGTGTCTCCACCCCCCACTATGGCTACTTCTTGTCCCTTGTAGAAAAAACCATCGCAAACCGCGCAGGCAGAAACTCCTCCACCTCGGAGTTTTTGTTCACTGGGTAAGCCCAAATATTTGGCTGTAGCTCCCGTGCTGATGATAATGCTTTGAGCATGAATCTCTGTTCCATCATCTACAAAAGCTTTATGGACTTCTCCAACTTCTTCAGAGAATTCCACCCTTTTGACATGGCCAATTCGTACCTCTGTACCAAAACGCTCGGCTTGTTTTTGCAATTCTACCATCATGGTAGGGCCATCTACTCCGTCAGGATAGCCGGGAAAATTATCTACTTCTGTTGTTGTAGTCAATTGTCCCCCAGGCTCCATTCCGGTATACAAAAGAGGTTTTAGGTCTGCACGAGCGGCATAAATGGCAGCAGTATAACCTGCGGGGCCACTGCCTATAATTAATGTTTTTACTTTCTCCATATTTTACAAAAATAAATCCAAAATCGGGGAAATAAAACATTAGTTAATATCTAATGATAAGTCAAAACTGTTTTTTTGTTGAAAAATTTTTTTGTTCATTTGAAAAAAAAAGTTTGA
>MDSV01107023.1_pt1 | contig 48053 bp, 46 predicted proteins | sample 810851 | NCBI WGS metagenome assembly MDSV01 (sample SAMN05326640, study PRJNA326480) | marine metagenome | isolation source: seawater | place: Atlantic Ocean: North East | collected 2012
GATTCGAAAAGATGCCTTCAGTTTATAAGGTATCATGCTGACAAGTACAATATTGATAAAAGTAGGATAGGAATCTACGGATCCTCAGCGGGTGCTGGCACTTCGCTCTGGATAGCTTTTTCTGATGATATGGCAGATTTAGATAATTCAGATCCTATTCTGCGAGAATCCACAAGAATATCATGTGTGGGTGCCCTTGCTACTCAAGCAACTTATGATTTTTTTAGATGGCCAGAAATATTAAATCTTCCTGAGGAATTAATGTTAATCGCTAATACTGAAAGAAGAATTGCAAAAGCTTTTGGACTAAAACATGAGGAAGGAATGGACTTGAAAAGTTATAAGAAAATTATTGAAGAATTAGATTTTTTAGAAAAAATTGATAAGAATGACCCACCTATGTTTGTTTTTAATAATCAAAAAGGAGGAATTCCTGTGACTAATGGTCAGATGAATCATCATCCTTTACATGCAAAAGCTTTAAAAGACAAAGCAGATAGTGAAGGTTTGGAGTCTATTGTATATGCTCCAAAAATTGAAATTAAAGATCCTTCAGGAATTACGTTAGTAGATTTTTTTATAAAAAAATTAAAATAATCTTATAAAGGATTATAAATTCTTTTTGATTTTGAATAAATTTCATCTTTATCAAATGTCATTTTTTTTGTTTTAAAACTAGAAAGAAGTTCCATTTGATCATTGTAATGTGGAGATTTTGGATCATCACTTGTCCCATATGGTGAAACAGATTCATATTCAGGTCCATTTTCTGTAAACCTTACTAATCCCACATATGATTCTCCGTGACTAATTTTTATTTTACCATTTTCATGTTTTACTCCCCTCATTGCAGTTATAACATCTGGAAGTCCAAAAATCGGAATTTCTTTATTTCCTCTTACCAATTTCTGAAAATCACCTAATTTAATTTTTGTGGTACCAAAATTTTTAATCATATCAATTTTTACATTTTTTAAACACTCATATAATATTTCTTTTGAAACTAATTTTCCTTTAACAGCTTTTTTATAATTTTTACTTAAATTATAATACATCATACCAAAAGTTCCAGCTCCAAAAGAATCAGCATCAGCTTTTCTATCCCAATTTTGAATAGATTTCAATAATTCTGAAACTTCAGAATAATTTTCAGGATTCATTTTAAAGACGTTATTAATATCAACATAATTATAATTCATTGGAGTTGGAAAAGTCCTGTCGTTTTTAATTTTTTTAAATGTTTCGTAGTCTATTTTTTCATATGATTCAATCAATTCCAAAAGTCTTGTGCTTCTATTATTATCATAAAGTTCATAACCCATTGTTTTTGAAAAGTTTTCAGCTTTTGGATTTTCACTTTTTTCGGTTGATTTAAATGGAGAATGATTTGCATTATAAACAAAACCAGATTTAGGGTTCAATACTTGAGGAAGTTCCTCAACTTTGTAATATTCATTCCATAGAGTTTTTTTTGTATTTCCAGGAACTACTTTTTTCCAATTATAATTTTCATTTCTTTTGGGAATAATTCCGTTTGATATATAAAAAATTGTATCGTTTTTGTCTGCGTATCCAATATTATAACCAGGCAAATTTCTTGTTTTAAGTATATTATAGAATTCTGAAAATGATTTTGCTTTATTCATTTTCCACCATTGCTCAAGAGATTTTATATTGTATAAAGAGGGAGTTCTCACTGAATAATATCCAGTATCATTTTTTAATGTAGGTCCATAAAGACTCTTATAAAATTTGCGACGAATTTTAATAGAAACTCCTAAAATATTTATATATGCTTTAGCTTTTTTTATTTCTAATTTAAATTCCTGTCCATCAATTATGTATATATTTTTTTTTCTTGAATGCATTTGAAGTTTAAAAATATCAGCTTTATCTGGTAAATTCACCGTATGTGTCCATGCAAGATTTTTATTAACTCCAATTAAAATACATGGCGCCCCTGCGAAAGTTGCACCAATTATATTTGTTCCTTCCTCACTAATTAGATGTGCTTCGTACCATGATGTAGGACCATCAAATGGTTGATGAGGATTAATTGCAAGAAATGTTTCTTTTTTTCCAATTTTATTAGAATTTAATGCAATGGCATTTGATCCATTCATATTGTTTTCAAAAACAAAGTCAGAATTAACCTTGTTTTCAAATATGTTTCTAACTAATTTATCTGCGCCATTAGCTATAAATAACTGTAAAAATGAATATCTAGCCATTTTTTTAGGCGTTATTGGAAAAAGTTTTTTTACCAAAATCTTTTCTGGATAAGTCTTAGCATATTTATTAATCCCTTCACAGTAGGCTTCTAAAATTTTAATAAACTCAGGGCTTAACGTATTATATAATCTATCTACAGTTTCTTTAGATTCGATTACTTGTGTAATAAGATCTGCTCCTGCACCTTTTATACCTATATATTTACTTAACAATCCATTCCCCGCTAAGTAGCCTTCTTGGATTGTTTTAAAATCATCCTCACTATGTGCCCAGGCTAAACCATATGCTACATCAGCATCTGTTTTACCATAGATGTGAGGAACACCATAATTATCTCTAACGATATCAATATTTTTAGGATTGATTTGCGATAGGATAGAGGCTGAGTTTATAAATAAAATAAATAAAAATAAATAGTTTTTTTTCATAACAATATTATTATCAACAACTATACCATATTCATATAATTTTTGGCTTAATTTCTTGTATAAAAATAATCATATATTAGTAATACAAATGAAAAAGTTTATTTTAGGAAGATTTAAAGCTATATGCTATTCAATTACTGGAGCATTACATTTAATTAAAACAGAAAATGCTATTCAAGCTCAGTTGTTTTTTTCGCTTTGTTTTGTAGTTGCTGGTTTTTATTTTGAAATTTCTAAAATTGAATGGATGTTTCAAATACTTGCAATAGGAATGATTTTATTTTCTGAAGCTTTAAATACTGCAATAGAAAAAATTTCTGATTTCATTCACCCAGATTACAATAAAAAAATTGGATTAATTAAAGATATTTCTGCAGGCTCAGTTTTCTTTTCAGTTGTTTTTGGATTGATAGTTGCTTTGCTGATATACTATCCTAAAATTTCCTTATTTATATTATTTTAGGAATAATAGCTTTCCTGTTCAGTGGGTAGTCTTTAAAATTATCTTTATACCATTTGTGATGTGAAATTGCTCTTGGAACTAGATTTATAAAAGTCCATATAAAAAATGATAAGCTACCAAGATTTAATGTAATAATCGCAAATCCTAACCATTCTATTATTTCACCAAAAAAATTTGGACAGGAAATATAATTAAATAATCCTCCATTTGGTATTACATATTTATTATCCATATTTTCCTCTCTTAAACTGATTAATTTATTATCTGATTTTATGTTTATTACTAATCCAACAAAGAAAATTACAAGTCCAAATATTAAAATGTAGTAATTGATTTCTAAATAGTTTGTGTTAGAAAGAAAATATCCATTAATTAATCCATTAATGATATTAAAAAATAATGCTGAAGCAGCAATTATTAATGGCATTCTCTTTCCCTTAGTTTTAATTTTTAATGGATAAATTATTGTTCTATTAAAATAATGTAATATCCATAATAAAATAAATATGGTATTTATTGTGTAAATGTTTGAACTAAAAATAAAGTAATACAAGGGACAAACTATTAATGCAGGAAATTCCATTAATATCCATCCAATCTTATTGCTTATTGTTATTCCCCATTTTAAAGAAGTATGTCTTCCATATGGAGCTTTTATTTTAATTAAAATTGGAAATAATAGAATTCCGATAAGAATCCAAATTAATGTTAATGTACTTATTTCCATAATAAATAAAAAAAAACCCACTAACTAAAGTGGGCTTTTTTAGAATATCTTGGTTAGATTAAGATATTAATAACCGTAGTTCTCTACCATATTAGGGTTAGCATTTAATTCTCCCGTACCAATTGGGTAGGCAGTATTATAGTCACCATATGCTGGAGGAGATCCAGTTTTATCATCATTCATTTGTTTTAATGCATCAATCAAAGGCATTCCTTTACCCATTCTTAGCAAATCATCATAACGCATACCTTCAAAATAGAATTCCTTTCTTCTTTCTAAAAGAATATTATCTAAGGTTGCAGAAGCATAGTAGTCAGCTCCTAGTCCTCTTATAGCAGGAATGTTATTAAGATATGTTTTCGCAGTAGCAGCATCACCACCTCTTAGCATTGCTTCAGCATATATTAAATGCATTTCTTCAATTCTAAAAAGAGTAATGTTATCGGAACCATTCATGGTAGGATATTTACCCAATACTGTTGGATATCCTTGTGCAGTACCAATCATATTTGCTGCAAATCTAACATCAGCTGCATCAGCTATATCCAATAGGTCAAGATTACTACTTGCTGTAGCATCTCCTGTAAGAATTCTTACATCTCCATAAGATGTTCCTCTTAAGATATAAGCTACTCCATTAATTCCTCTATTATCTGTTCCTGTGAAAGAAAGCTCAAAAATAGCATTGCTAGCATAGTCAGTTTTAAAAGAAGCATTAAATCCTGCAGCACTTACTGGTGTTTTTCCTGAGTTGTCAATAACCCATTTTGCCATAGTACCAGCAGTTGAATATAAACCACTGTCTACAGAACCTGCATATAATAAAGCTCTTGCACCAATTGCATAGGCACCAGCTACAGTCATGTAAGCAGGTGAACTATCTAGTGATGCACTCATCATAGAGATTGCAGTTGTTATATCAGCTGTAATATCACCAACATTTGATCCAACTGTATCTCTAGCAGGTGTCAAATTATCAGGATTCTTATATGTTTTAACATAAGGTACACCTAAAGATCCTGCTCCACCTTGGCCAGTAATAAAATGTTGGCCATACATTCTAAGTAGATCAAAATGAGCTAATGCTCTCAGTGCATAAGCTTGACCCTGTGTATGAGAAATAGCAGCTTGTGACCCAGTTAGTGAAGCCCCATCTGCTCCTATAACTATATTAGTAATAGCAATAACTCCATAGATTGTTGCCCATGGTCCATAACCCTGTGCGGTGTGATCCATATTGGATGCAGCAAATCTACCAGAGTTCATGTTTGAATAAGCATTGTCTGTTCTAACATCTCCCATTATAATGGTATTTCTACCCCAATGTCCAGAACTTGTCATACGATCGTATGCACTATTTAAAACAGATGCTAAGTCAGCAGCAGAATTAATACCTGTTGCTAAATCTTTATCTTGAGCCAGTGTTGGTTCAAGATCTTCTTCATTACAAGAAACAATTAATGCTGTTGCAACGAATAATAGTAAGTATTTATATATATTTTTCATATTCTTAGAATTTTAAGTTTACACCAACAGAAACTGATTTAAGTATAGGAGTATAAATCTCCCATGATCCATTGTTTCTGACTTCTGGATCTACTTTAAGATTATCATCTTTAACCCAAGTAAATAAATTAAGACCTCTTAGGGTTAATCCTACAGCATCCAATCCTGCTTTTTCAATCCATTTTTGTGGCAGGTTATATCCAACAACAACATCTCTTAATCTTACATAATCACCATCATATAAGAACCTTGATGTAGTTCCTGAACCTGTAGAAGCAGTACTAGTTGTCCACTCCATTTTAGGGACATTAGTTACATCACCTGGTTTTTGCCATCTTGCCAATAAATCTTGTGATCCTTGATAGTATCTAGTAGACAACAAGTTACTTGAATGAGTATACCAGTTCCATCTTTCAAAAATCTTATTACCACCTTGGAAATATAAGTTAGCATCAAGATAAAAACCTTTGTATGTTAATCTAGTTCCTAAACCTCCTGAATAGTCAGGCATTCTATTTCCTTGAACCATTTGTGAAGCAGCACTGTAGCTATTCACTATCTCCATACTTGGATCAGTAGCTCCTCCTTTATAATACATAGCTCTACCAGTATCAGCATTTACACCAGCCCAACCTCTAATATACCAAACATTTAAAGGCTCACCGACTCTAGTTCTTTGATAGAATCCGTCTAGGTTGATATCAGAACCATCTGCTTTTTGAGCTAATTTTGTTACCTCATTATCATTGGTTGCATAGTTTGAATAAATGTTCCATGTGAAATCACCCCATTTAACAACGTCTGCTGATAATTCAATTTCGATACCTTTATTTTCTACTTCACCTACGTTTTGCGTTTGTGAACTGTGTCCACTAGTTGTAGATAAAGGTACACTTTGAAGTAAGTCATTAGTTTGTCTGTTATAGTAACCAACAGATCCCGTAATTCTATTATCTAAAATAGTAAAGTCAAGACCTATATCATATAGTGTTTGCTTTTCCCAAGATAATAATAGGTTACCAAATGAAGATGGAAAGATTGCTCCATTATCATCATAACTTGCGCTATATCCAAACAGTGATTGGTATTGGTTTAATCCAACACTATTACTACCTGTTTGACCAATAGAAGCTCTAAACTTTAAATTGTTTACTATATTACTTCCTTCTAGCCAGTTTTCTTTATGGATATTCCAAGCTAAACCAGCTGACCAAAAGTTACCAAATCTGTAACCTGCTGCAAACCTCGAAGATCCTTCATACTTGTATGAAAAATCAGCAACATACTTATCAGCATAAGTATAATTAAGAAGTCCTAGGTATGAAAGTGACTTCCAGTCACTAAATCCACCACCTGCTGATTGATTAGTTCCAAAACTATTAACATAATACAATCCATCAGCTGCAACATTTTGACCACCTGAAGAGTTGAAAGTGTTTTTATTTTTTTGAAACTCCTGTTGAACTAAAGCACTAATATTATGAACATCATTAATAGTTTTGTTATAATCTAAAGTATTAGTTGAAGACCATGTAAATGCTCTATTAGTGTTTTGATAAGAAGTACCATTACTTCCTGCACCATCACCGTGGTGAGGGTTTCTATATTCATGAGAAACACCTAAAGTAAAGTCAATAGCATATCTAGTACTAAATTTAATATCATCTGTTATTCTATAAGTAACAGTTGTGTTAGATAATGCTCTAGTTCCATCATTTCGTTGAATATTCATTTCAGCAAGATATGGAGTGTTGAAAACAGATGTGGATAAATTAATATTCCAAGATCCATCTGGATTCTTTGGTTGTTGAAATGGACTCATAAATAATCTTGTCATCTGAGGAGCTCCAAAATAAGAACTACCTTCATGAATACCATTTTGAATAGCGTTACTAACTCTGTTACTTGTAGTAATATCAACTCTTCCAGATTTTCTTTTGTAAGTAAAAGTTCCCGTTACACTTTCAAAATTAGTACCAATAGATGTACCATCAGTACTCTTATAACCAACAGATAGTCTGAAGTTTTCTTGAGCAGAACCTCCAGAAGCAGATAAGTCATAAGATTGGTAAGGAGCATCTTTTACTCTAACAAGTTCTTCCCAGTTACCATCAACTCTTCCTCCTGCATCCCACGCTGCAGCACCAGCAAAATTAGCAAGTGCATAAGTTGTAGACTGAGCTTTACTCCATCCATATGAGTTAATTAAAGTTTCGGCACCAAGTTCGAGTCTTTGTTCACCGGTTAACATAGGTCTATCATCTATTGCATAGTTTTGAAAACCGTACTGAGTTGTTAAATTGTATTGAACTTCACCAGCAGAACCAGTTTTTGTTGTTATTACAATAACACCATTAGAACCTCTCGCACCATAAGGAGCGGTTGCAGAAGCATCTTTAAGAACTGTAATACTTTCGATATCGGAAGCATTAATCATAGATAAAATACCCATGTCAGTTAAAAGAGGACTAATAGATCCATTATTAACTGGAACACCGTCAATTACAAATAAAGGTCTGTTAGATCCTGAAATAGAACCTTCACCTCTAATTCGAATGTCTGTAGGTGCACCAGGTGTACCTGAGGTTGTAACAACTCTTAATCCAGCAACACGCCCTGAAAGAGCTTGATCTGGAGAACTAAGTGCTACACCTTCAATAAGTTCAGCTCCAACAACAACAGCACTAGAAGTTAATCTTCTACGATCCCTACTAGTAATACCTGTTACAACAACTTCTTCAAGTTCATTGCTCGAGTTTAATTGAACATTTATCTTAGTTGAGTTTCCAATGGTAACTGATTTACTATCAAAACCAACAAAGCTGAAGACAAGTACGTCTCCAACAGAAGCTGAAATAGTATAATTACCATCAAAATCAGAAGTAACACCATTACTAGTGCCTTCAACAATTATTGTAGCACCAGGAAGAGCTAAGCTGTTATCATCTGAAACATTTCCAGTAATAGTAACATCTTGAGCAAATCCTAAATACGACACTATCAACAGAGATAATGTGATAAATAATTTGAATTTTTTCATAATTAGATTTTTGATTATATAACAAATATGTTAAAATTAAGTTAATTACAAAAGTTTTTAATGAAAAAAAACTCTTTTAATTACTGAATTAGAAAGTTTTTTTATGATTTATTGAAATTTATTGCGAAATTCATATCGATTTTTGTGATATTATTAAATAATCAGCCTATTAAAACTGCTAATTTTAACATATTAAAAAATAAAGAAATTCCAGGTGCAATTTCTATTGACCTATTTCCATCTAATTTTTCTCAAGTAAAATTTGAGTACAAGGGCTTAGCCCCTAATTATAAACTATTAAACTCCTTTAAAAAGAAAAAAATCTCTGAAGAAAAGTTTATTTCACTATTTAATGACCAATTAAACGAATTAAATCCTAAAAATGTATTAGACCATTTAGAGTCAATTACTGGAGATTTTGAACCTGTTATTATGTGTCATGGACCCAAGACCAAATTTTGTTATAGACATTTAGTAGCAGATTGGATTGTAAATAATCTTGATATAAAAGTAGAAGAGTTTAATAGTCCAGATTTTGAAAGAAAAGATGGTTATTTAGTAAAGAAAAAAAACCCTTCCTTATTTAGCTTGGAAGATTAAAAGCAATAATAAACAATTATCCCACCAATAATCAATCCTTTTACAAAGGAGATCCACATTCCTTGGTAGTTAGACATCCCACAAAGTTTTAAAACTTTATCTACATATTTTTTATGCCATTCTATCATAAATATTTATTTTAAGTTATCTTGAAAAGCATCAAATAATAGTTTTAAATCTGCATCATCCCTAATAGAAATTTTATTTGCTTTAAAAAACTTTTTTATTTCTCCTTGTTTTGAATCTACAAATAATCTATAGATATATTTTTTGTTGACTTTTATTGCTGATTTTTTATCACCAATTTGTATATATAATACGTCAGCCTTCTTATATCTCAAATTTGGCTTGTCTTGAATTCCTGGTTGATAATCAGGTTCAACAGCAATTAATAATATAGATTTAATAATAGAAAAACTTTTTGTTTTAGTTATAAGCTTATAAAAATTTCCTTGATATACAATGAAATTTGCATCATTAAACGTAATAGAATTAACTTTATCTGGTCTTAAATTAAGGATACCATCTTCAGATTCAATCTCAAAAGTTTCTTTAATAATATTGTAATTTGTTTTAACACGAATTGGTTTATAACCATCGTTTAAATTTATTACAGCTTCTTGGGATTTTTTGTACAAATACTTGTTTCCATCAATTTCAGTATTCTTATCAACCTTCCCATATGCAACATCCTTAAGTATTTTTTGAAATTGTGAATTTGCAGCATCGTTTCCTAAATATTGTGTTTGAGCAATTAAAACTAAACTAGAAAATAAAAACAGAATAAAAGTTAAAAATTTTTTCATATAGATTTAGAATTATTTTTTTATTAAAGTTAAGATATAATTTTATTTTAAAATATTTTCAAAAAGCAAGTTTTCAAACTCAGTTGTATTTTCTTTATTTGGCAGATGTCCTGATTGAGATATAAAGTATTCTTTCCTTCTAGGCATTATTTTGTTTAATTTATCCTTAAAATCATTATAAATCACTGCTGAATCACTATCTCCCCAAATAGTAAAAAAGGGAATTTTGGTATTGTTTATATAAGTATTTTCTTTATCAAGATTTATATGGTTTTTTCTAGTTGAAATTAATGCTCTTGCAAATCCTTTATATTTTAACAAATCTTCATACTTTTTATCCCAACCCTTGAAATTTTCAGGATATTTAAAATCCAATAGTTGTCCCTTTGAAATAGTTGGATAATTATTTTTAATAAATTCATTTATTTCTTTTCCACTTACAGATTTATCTCTGGAGTTTTGGTGATCCATAAAACTATTTGCAGAAACATATATTAATTTTTTGACTAAATCAGGTTTCAAATAAGCAATTTTAGAAATAACTCTTCCACCATTTGACAAACCTAAGAAATCAGCATTTTTTATATTCAATTCCTTCATTAATTCTATAACTTGTTCAGCAAAAAGTTTATCTGTATAGTCAGTATTTAAGTTTGAAGAATAACCTCTACCATATAAATCTAATCTTATTACCCCAAATCCTCTATCAATTGCTGAATAATAAGTTTCATCCCATATGTAAGATGGAACTGAAAAGCCATGAATAAAAACCAAGATTTTTTCAGAATCAAGATTTTTTATTTCATAATAAGTGTAACCTTCATTTAGTTTAACAAAATTTCCTGTTTTTATTTGGTCTCTAAAACGTTTGTTTTTATCTACCGTTTCATAATTATTAAACTGACATGAAACTACAAAAACAAGTAAAAAAATAGTGTTAAAAAATATTTTTTTCATTAATGAGATATCTAATTATTAAACTTAGATTTGTTCCGCAAAATTCTTTGTAAATATAACACTAATGAATAAAAGAAATTTAGCTTTATTAGCTGCATTAGGAGCTACTATAATTTATGGTTTTAATCATACTATAGCTAAAAATGTAATGCCTATACATATTGAAGCATTTGGGTTCGTTTTATTAAGAGTATTAGGTGCTACAATTTTATTTTGGTTTTTAAGTTTATTTATAAATAATAAAAAAATTGATAAAAAAGATTGGCCTAGAATTTTTTTGTGTTCGTTTTTAGGAATGTTTATAAATAAACTTGCTTTTTTTAAAGGTTTAGAGCTATCAACTCCTATAAACAGTTCTGTTTTAATAACTGCGGTACCCATTTTAGTTTTTGTTTTTTCTGCTATTATTTTAAAAGAAAAGTTAAGATTAGGCAGAGCATTTGGAATAATTTCAGGATTTGTTGGCGCCTTAATTTTAATTCTTTACAGTCCAATGTCATCTTTCAATGCACCAAATATTCCTCTTGGAAATATATTATTTATTTTAAATTCCTCTACCTATGGTCTTTATTTAATTTTTGTAAAAAATCTTGTTGAAAAATATAATATAATAACGCTATTTAGATGGTTGTTTTTAATTGCATTAGTAATGAATTTCCCAGTCGGCATTCAAGAGTTTAGTACTGTTAAATGGGGGAGTCTTCCTTTTTTAGATGCTATTCTTCCAATGATTTATGTTGTTTTAGGCACGACGTTTTTTACATATATGTTTAATGCCTATGCCTTATCTAAACTGACTGCTTCAACTGTAAGTTCTTTTGTCTATTTACAGCCAATAGTTGGAATTTTTTACGCTCTAACAACAAAAAATGATCATTTAACATTAATAAATGTTATTGGAATGTTTTTGATTTTTATAGGTGTATATTTAGTAACTAAAAAGTTAGAAGCTTAAATTTAAATTTTTATTATTTTTAAAATATGAAAAATTATATTACAGAATTAGTAGGTACTTTTTTTTTAGTCCTAATTATTGGAGTTAGTGGAAACCCATTAGCAATTGGTTTTGGATTGACTGTTCTTGTTTATATGGGAGCTCATATTTCTGGAGCCCATTATAATCCAGTAGTAACTTTAGCAATGTTTTTAAGAAAAGAAATTGATCTTACAGATTCTATTTATTATTTTATTTCTCAAACCATTGGTGCAACTTTGGCATCCCTTGTTGTTTTCTTTTTGAGCTCAAACCCAATGGAGACTCAACCTAATCTTTCCGCATCTATTTATCAAATTTTAGCTTGTGAAATTATATTTACTTACTTACTCGTATATGTAATTTTGAATGTCGCTACCCATCCTAATTTAAAAGGTAATTCGTTCTATGGATTATCCATTGGATTAACTGTTATGGCGGGAGCATTTAGTGTAGGACCAACATCTGGTGGTGTTTTTAATCCTGCCGTTTCTTTAGGACCTACTCTTAGTCATTATATAATTGGAGATGGTATTTCAAAGTATTATCTGTGGTACTATTTGCTAGGACCAATAATTGGATCTTTGTTAGCGACTTTTCATTTTAACTATCTAGTTAAGAAATAGAAATATTTAATTAATCTTGAGCTTAGTCCAATAATTATAATACATATTAAAAATTTAACGGCTACTTCAAATAAAACAAAAGCAAGTAATAAGATACAGACTGTTCTTATTATTTTTCTAAATTTAATTGGAAAATAGCCGAAAAAATAAGTGTTAAAAAATTCTATCATATGTAGAATATTAACAAAATTAGTGCCGTAAGAAACTAGTCTATTTTCTTAACATTAATTGCACTCAATCCCTTTGGACCTTCCTCAAGTTCAAATTCAACTTTATCATCTTGATCGATTCTGTCAATTAGTCCTGACACGTGTACAAAGTGGTCTTTTTCAACACCTTCTTCTTTAATAAAACCATAACCTTTGGATCCGTTAAAGAATTTTACAATTCCATTTTTCATAATATATTTATTAAATTTCACGCGAATGTAAGTTAAATTTTTTTAGTCGAATACTTTTTAACTAATTTTTATTTTTATTTTTAATTATGATTAATAATCAATTAGAGAATCATTGGGAAAATGTTCACTCTAAAAAAAAAGAAAACGAAGTAAGCTGGTTTCAAATTTATCCTAAAATTTCTTTAGAAATAGTTAATTCGCTAAATCTTAATAATAGTGCCAAAATTATTGATGTTGGCGGGGGTGAAAGTCGATTTGTAGATAACCTTTTAGAGATGGGTTTTTACAATATTGATGTTTTAGATATTTCAAAAAGTGCAATTGATAAAGCTAAAAAAAGACTTGGAGATAAATCTTCAACAATAAATTGGATTATTTCAGATATAAATGATTTTAAGCCTGAAAAGAAATATGATTTATGGCATGATAGAGCAGCATTTCATTTTTTAAGAAATCAAATAGAAATCAATAATTATGTAGACTTAGCCGCTGATTCTATTTCAAGAAATGGAAAAATAATCATTGGAACGTTTTCATCAAATGGACCAGAAAAATGTAGTGGATTAGAAGTTTCTAGATACAATTTAAAATCAATAAAAAAGGAGTTTAAAAAACATTTTACATTAAACAGCCATCTAATAAGTAATCATTCAACTCCATTTAATACTTTTCAAGAGTTTCTTTTTACTTGTTTTAATAAAAAATAAAAATATAATACTATAATTAATTTTATTTCAATTTTAAAATTTAAAATCAGGTTTTTTTTTTAATTTTATTTTTTAAAATATTACTGTCCAAAATATCTTAATAAATCTTATAACTATGAATCATTTAAATAAACTAATATTAGTCTTTAGTATTTTTCTTTTTTTGACATCTTGTAACAATAAAAAATCAACTTCCTTAAAACTCTCAAATTTTCCCGAATTGGAACTAAACAGAGGTGATTTATTGTTATGTGGAGATCCAAATTTTGGAGAAGTAAGCTTTGCACTTTCTTGTAGCTATGACTTAAGAGATGCTTTTAACCTTGGATTAACCCTTATGCATTCTTTTGAATATGCTGAAGCAGAGAAAGCATTTGTTAGTGTTTTAGATCAAGATTCAGAATGTTTAATGGCTTATTGGGGAACAGCTATGAGTATTTTAAATCATCCCTTATCTTTTAGACAAAATCCTGAATCTCTTAAACGTGGTGAAGAACTTTTAAAAGTAGCCAAAACGTTAACTCCCAATAATGAACGAGAAAAAGATTATATAGATGCTGTAAGTATTTACTTTAAAGATTGGCAAACTGTTGATACTAAAACTAGAAAGTTAAACTATGAAAGTAAAATGGAAGAATTATATATAAAGTATCCAAACGATGTAGAAACAGCTGTTTTTTATTCTCTTTCAGTCTTAGCTACTGCTGATTTAAATGACAAGACTTATAGTAAACAAAAAAAATCAGGAAAAATTTTAGAGAAATTATTTGAGACATATCCAAATCATCCTGGAATTGCACATTATATAATACATAATTACGATTCTCCTGAACTTGCCCATTTGGCTCTCAATACTGCTCGAAAATATGCAGATATTGCTCCATCATCAGCACATGCACAACACATGCCTTCACACATTTTTACAAGATTAGGATTATGGAAAGAATCCATAAAATCAAACATTGATTCAGCTAACTCTGCAGTTTGTTATGCAGAATCTGTAAATCCAAATGCTAATTGGGTTAGTGAAATACATGCTTTAGACTATCTTGTATATGCATACCTACAACTTGGAGATAATGAAAATGCTCAATTAGAAATGGATAAAATGGAACAAATTAAAGAGGTTTTTCCTGCTGATCATTTCGCATCTGCATATGCTTTAATTGCTGTACCATCTAGATTAGCAATAGAAAACAAAAACTGGGAATTAGCAACTCAGCTTGAATTACCAAAAACTAAATTGGATTGGGATAAGGCACATTGGCCAAAAGCAATGCTTCATTTTTCTAGAGCTTTAGGGTTTTCAAACACAGGTGATTCTTCTGCTGCAGAAAATGAATTAAAATCCTTAATGATTCTTAGAGATAAATTAATCGAAGCTAAAAATACTTATGAAACTGGTCAGGTTAACATTCAAATTGAAGCTATTAGAGGATGGATAGAATACTCCAAAGGAAATTCTGAAAAAGCTATTGAGTATATGAAATTAGCCTCTAAACTAGAGAGTGAAACTTCAAAAGCAGCTGTTACACCAGGAGAAATAATTCCAGCTGATGAACTTTTAGCTGACCTCTATTTAGCTTTAAACAAGCCTAAAAAAGCTCTTGAGATGTATAAACTAAATTTAGAGGGACATCCTTTTAGATTTAATGGTATATATGGAGCAGCAAAAGCTGCCGAAAAACTTAATGATATAAAATTGGCTATTTATTATTTTGATCAATTAGTTAAGTTAAGTTCAGGAACTAATAGTTCACGTCAAGAAATTAGTGAAGCAATAGAATTTATAATGATTAATTCAACTGCAATTGCAAATAATGTATAATCTAATCTATATTTTTGTTTTATCAATTACATTTAGTTCATGTAATCAAATTTCAAAAAAACAACTTCCAATATATAACCCTGTTGATATTAACCCCAAATTGGTTGATAAGAGTGTTCGAAATATAAATGAAAATCATAGAGTAAAGGATTTTAATTTAACAAATCAAAATGGAATTAACATAACATCAAAGGATTATGAAAATAAAATTTATGTAGTTGATTTTTTCTTTACTCGCTGTCCAAGTATTTGTCCAATTATGACAAATAATATGTTAAAAGTTCAAGAGGAATTTATTAAAAATGATGATATAATGTTATTGTCAATGTCTGTAACTCCTGAAATTGACACTGTTGAGATTCTTAAAAATTATGCTATTGAAAAGGGGGTAAATGATTCAAAATGGAATATTACAACTGGATCAAAAAAACATATATATGAATTAGCTAGAAAAAGTTATTTTGCAGTTGTTGAACAGGGTGACGGAGGTCTTCAAGACTTTATTCATACACCTAATTTTATTTTAGTGGATACTAAAAAACAAATTCGTGGAATATATGATGGAACTCAAGAAAATGAAATAGATAGATTAATTGAAGATATTTATATTTTGGTAGATTAATAAAATTATTTTTCTACATAGACCCAACCACTTTTTCCTGATTGAAATTTTAAATTAATTCTTTTATAATTACAAGCTTCATATTTATCAGATAATATAATTTCTTCTTTGGAAACCTTGAATAGTATTCCTTTTATGAAATCACTTTTATTTTCAGTTTTATAAATTATTGGGTGATTTTCCTCTCCACTTGTGTTAATTACATCTTGATTTTTAATTTTCAATTCCTTTAACTTATATCCAATTAAAATATCATTTGTTCCATTTAGAATTCTTCCAAATGTTTCTATTTGAACTTTTCTATACTGAAGCGTTCCATAGGAAAAAAGGCTTTCCATTAATTCATTTTAGATATATCTATCATTTTTGCACTTAAATCAGGTTTTTTCTCAAAGTTATCTAATGGGTACATAGGTCGTTTAATTCTTTTATAATCAAGCCTAAATAAATCTTGATCAACTCCACCAGGTGTGAGAGCCATGATCCACCCTTTTTTTATACTATAAAGTTCAGGAACTAAATATCCAATTTTAACAATTAAAATATTTGTTTTTGTTGGTTCTAAATCAAGCTCAGTAAAATCAGAAATATAATGGTACGGTTTTCTTTTTTTAGTAACAATAATATTTAAACTTCCAGATTTTATTACTACTTCTGTTTTGGCATTAATATCACCATGTTTAATTGAAATAATTTTTCCTTTAATTTTAATTGGAGGAGAGAATCGATCATCAATTTCTGCACCTACATATTCTTCAATAGTATTGCCAACTCCTAATTTTACAGCTTTTTCAACTAATTTTGGACCTGGAATTGATGCATAGATAACACTTGGTCCATTCTTTTTCTTAAATTCAGATCTTTTTAATAACTCATTAAGTGTCCATGTAACATCACCAGCTCCTCCAGCTGTAGGGTTATCACCAGTATCGCTAATTATATAAGGAAATTCTTTACTATTTAAAGCTTTATTTAAACTCTCTTCTAATGTAGCTACAGGTCCAACAAAATCAAAATCATCCTTTACTTTCCAAAAACTTTCTGCTAAGTATTCGGAAGCTTGTTTGACAGATTTTTTTATATCTCCTGTCACCATTATAACAGCATGATTTCTAGGTTCATCTGCCCAAGGATATCCAACCCAAATACCCGCATCAATTATACCTGGACTTTTAGTTACAGGGTCAACTTTTGCGTATAAGCTTTTTCCAGGTTCAACTCGTGTACTTGTTTTTTCTCCTGGAAGTAAAATTGGAACCTCTATTCTTGCTTTATATTTTGGTTTACCTTCTCTTAACTCTAATCTTTCTAGAAGGTTGTCAACCGCTCTTTTTTTTGACTCAATAGCATCTTCATGAGGCGCTAATCTGTAACACGTAATTAAGTCAGTTTCTCTTGCTAAATCTTCAGTTACATTACCATGTAAATCCATCGAGGTCGAAATAATTGTTTCATAGCCAATTAATTTTCTAATACGTTTAATAAAATCTCCTTCAGGATCATCAAGATCCTCAACACTCATAGCACCACGAATATCAAAAAATAAACCATCAAGTGGTAATTCTTTTTCAAGCATATTTAATGTTTTATTTACTAAAGATTCATAAGTTTTTCTAGTCACAATTCCGCCAGGTAGAGCATGACCTCTGAGTGTTGGAATCCAATTAGCTCTATTTCGATTTACAGAATCTTTTGATAAAAATGGATAATATGAAAACACATCATCTCCAATTCTTGATTTAAAATCTATTTCATAGGTTTTTGCTGGTGAAAATGTGCTAGATTCAATAGCTAATCCAGCAATTGCAATCCTAGGTTTTTTAGAATCTTTTTTACATCCAATTGTAAAAATTATAATAAAAATCAATAAAAATTTAAATATTTTTTTCATTCTCAATAATTAGATTAATAATCTTAAATTTAAATATAAATCCTTATGGATATGTATTCTAAACCAATTCTTTTTAATAATTTTTTTTTAGTATTAGTCTTTTTCTATTTTTTTATAAGCTGTCAATTTAATTTTTCAGAAAAGAATTTGTCTTTTACAAAAGTTGATATATCTCATATTTTGCTGGATTCATCATTAAATATTAGAGCCCTAGAGATTCATAATAATAAAGTTTATAATGCAACTTCAAAAGGTGAAATATATTCTTTTGACACAAAAAAACCAGATTTGCTAAGTTTAGATCAGTATAGCTCTAAGGTTGATTCAGTTTTATTTCCCAATTTTAGATCAATGGCTGTTATTAATGAAGATGTTTTTGCTATTACAATTGGAAATCCTGCACTCCTTTTTAAAAACGGAAAGTTAGTTTACAGAGAAGTGAATAAAAATGTTTTTTATGATTCCATGGATTTTTGGAATGCAAAAGAGGGTTTAGTTGTAGGAGATTTTATGGACGGATGTATTAGTGTTTTAATAACTAGAAACGGAGGAGATAAATGGGAAAAGTTAGATTGTAGTAATTTCGATAACCCATTACCAGATGAAGGCTTTTTTGCTGCAAGTGACACAAATATATCTATAGTTGATAACAGAGTATGGGTTGCTAGTGGAGGAATAAACAGTAGAGTATATTATTCAGATGATAAAGGAAAAAACTGGGAAATAATAAATACACCTATGATTCAGGGTGAATCAACCAAAGGAATTTTTAGTATCGACTTTTATGATAATAAAAATGGATTTGCTATTGGAGGAGATTACACAAAACCATTAGAAAATATATCAAATAAAATTATTACAAATGATGGCGGTAAAACTTGGAAAACACTTGCTGATAATCAAAGTCCTGGTTACAGAAGCTGTGTTAAATATTTTCCAAACAGTAACGGTAAATCTTTAGTTGCAGTTGGTTTTAACGGAATAGATATTTCAAATGATGGAGGTTATTCCTGGAATCACATTAGTGATGAGGGATATTATACTTTAAGGTTTCTAGATAACTATACAGCCTATGCAGCTGGAAAAGGTAAAATATCAAAACTTCTTTTTAAATAAACATTATTATTTAAATCCATCTTTAAACTTCTAAACAACAATCATGGAGTTTTTTTTAAATTTTTAATTTAATAATGTTTTTCTCATAAACTCTTTACTAAAATTATATGATTTTACTCTAGCTTCTGGATTGCCTCCGAAATCAGCTCCCCTAGAAACACACATCATAAATCCAATTTTTTGTAAAAAGGGATTTGACATTGGAATATTAACATAATTCATCAAAACATTACCTTTTTCATCAAGTTTAAAAATACATTCACTAAAATTATAGGCGTTTTCATTTCTTATTACTGGACCTTTCTTATCAAATGAATGATATGAATCTTTATATATTGTGAGTTCAATATTTGTTTTAGGCTTTAATTTATTAATAAAATCTTTACAAGGCGATGAAGGCGTCCAATTGTCCAATTCACCTATTAAAATATGAATTGGAGAATTAGAAAAATCAACATTATCAGGATCTATAAAACAAGGAGGATAATATGCTAAGTGAGATGCAAAATCTAATTCTTTATTAATTGCATTTTTAAGTGGAAGCCAGGCAGAGAATAAAGTAACCCCACCTCCTAAACTCCATCCAGTTATAGAAACCTTATTCTTGTCAATATTTGGATGTTTTGATAATACTTCAAAAGCCCTATATGCATCAAGAATCATGGCAGCCATAGTTATTTCAGTTTGAGTTCCAACAGTAGAGTTAATATTTCTACTTTTAAAACTGTTTAGCTCAAAGGTAGCAATACCCATTTCTTGATACATTTTTAAGTACTCATAATGATGATCTGACCACCCTAAACTTCCTGCAACTCCAATAACTAATGGATATTTTTTATCATTATTAATAGAATTTTTAGGAAAAACAAGTTTACCAAATACTATTTGTTTTTCTTGATTTTCTAAATCTGTAATTACATCATTAAATGTGTAAGGATTTGCACTATTAAATTGAATATTTTCAATCTTTAGCTGTCCATAGATAATAAATGTATTTAGAAAAAAAGAAATTAATAGAAATAGCTTATTCAAAACATTTTATTCCTGAGTTCCTGGATTTTTTGCAGAAAACCATGATACTAGTTTTCCATCAACTATTTGATACCACTCAATATATACTCCATCTTGACCAGTAAATTGAGCATTAACCCATTCGCCATCTTGATTTGTCGCAGCAGGGTCATCAGAACCTCTTGGCTTGACTGAAAATGCATAATCAATATTCCAACCCCATTCTTGTCCATCATCTAAAGATTTTTGATAGTCTTCCTCTACTTTAGAAGCAAATTCTTCACCTGTATTAACTACTAAGCCATCACTAAAAGTAAAGTTTCCTCCGTCTGAAATTAGTGCTTTCAAAGCATCGTAATCTCTTTTAACCCAAGCAGCATCAATTTCTTTAACAACATCAACTGATGAATCTGAACCCATAAAAACAGTCTGACCTTCATAAGGACCAAAACCATTAGTTGCAACTTCGCAATTAGGAGCACATGAAATAAATAGTCCAATTAGGCTAAATAATAAAATATAATTTTTCATAACATAGTTTTAAATTAACTTTCAAGATAGTGAAATTATTAATAGAAAAATTATAATTTTCTTGGGGCTAATCAAGTATTTTAGGATTCAATTAATTTAAACTTTATTCTATTTCCCATGTGTTTTTGAGATAGTTTGTTTATAGATTTTTTTGATAATTGAAGTATTCTTGGATAACCTCCACATGTTTGACTATCTCTCATTAGAATTATTATTTTACCAGAGGGAGTTAATTGCACTGTTCCTTGCAATACTAGTGAAGTAATTATTGAATTAAGTATATTATCAAATGATTCATTTAATTGATAAGCCATTCTATCATTATTATTTGAAATTGAAAATGTTTTATTTAATAAAACTTGCTTTTGTTTTTTTGTTAACTCATTGTATTCTGGGCCTTTAAAAACTTCAATTATATTACTCTTGAAATGTTCTAAATAATTGATATTAATTTTAGTTCTCTTAGTATTTATATTTTTTAAAGTTTTAATCTTTAAACTATCTCCTTTATTTATTCTACTATATTTAGTAATATTCAAATACATGCTTCTGCTATTCATTATTTTTTTCGATAAAAATCCTCCAGAAACACTTAAATATGAACGTAATCCATATTTTAATTTTCCAAATTTTAAAATATCACCCTTTTTTATTTGATATATGCTATTAACATCAATTGACTTGTCATTTATTGATGGACTAATATCTGCACCTGTAATACATATTCTAGTTTCTTTCAAGAATTTTAAAATAGGCCCAACCATTGTTATTTCCATTACAGCATCATTATCCATGTTTCCTAATAATTTATTTGAAAGAACTGATGAAAATTGATCCATTGATCCAGAAACAGGAACCCCATAATTTTCATATTCAAATCTTCCAAGATCTTGTATTGAAGAATAAAGTCCTGATTTTATAATTTCAATCATTTATTTTGGTCTTTATTGGTTTATAAATATTGGATTCAACTTGTATTTTAATTAGTTCATGTTCTTTTAATGATATTGGATTAAATTTTATTTTATCTCCTGGTTTAATAAAGCATGGAGAGGTCTTATTTATATTGAATAAATTAATTGGTGAGTTTCCAATGATATGCCATCCTCCCGGACTAGTATTTGGATAAATTCCTGTTTGTGATCCTCCAATTCCAACAGATCCCTTTGGAACATTTAAAACGGGTTTTTCTTTACGAGGATGATGAATCTTTTTATCTAATCCACCTAAATATAAAAAACCAGGAAGAAATCCTATATTATAGACTCTATATTCTTTAGAGTTATGTAAATAAATAATATCATCTTTATTCATTGAAAGATTTTTCTCTAAATTAATTAGGTCACTTCCAAATTGATTGTCATAACATACAGGTATTTCCCATGTATTGAAATCCTGCTTTTTTACTGGCCCAATTTTTTTATAGCTATTATTTAATTCAGATATTTTAGTATTATAATTTATTTTTTTTTCATATGAAATAAGTAAAGAATTATAGGAATTTTTTAAATAAACCTTTTTGTTAATATATTTTTTCTCAATTTCTGATTTAAATAATAAAATATTTTCTAAAATAGATTCATCAATTTTTGAGGGCCATTCCACTAAAACAGAATATTCACCAAACCTTTTATATTTTAACTTATAGAATTTCAATTCTAAATAATTTTTATTCCAATTTTCTTTAATTTTAAATGTAAATCTTTTAATAATTCAATAACATTTGGATTATCACCATGTATGCATAACGTGTCAAACTCAACATTTGTTTCTTTTTTATTAATACATATAATTTTATTATTAATTATATTATGAACGTGTGTAAACATTTCGTTAGAACTTTCTATTAATGCATTAGAATTTTCTCTAGATACAAGTGTTAAGTTTGAATTATAGTTTCTATCAATAAATAATTCATTACACGTTTTAACTCCTTCTTCTATAGCCATTTTAGAAATAAGAGAAGAATAGGGGACATATAATTTTGTTTTCATCTCTTTTGTTATATTTATTATAACTCTGGCAGTTTCTTTATCATTTGACGCAAAATTATAAAGTGCTCCATGAGGTTTTATATGATTTAAATCCATATTTTCTTTATTCAATATATTTTTTAAGGATTCTATTTGATTTTTCAAAGATTTTTCTAAATTAATATTTGAAATCTTCATTATTTTCCTTCCAAAATTTTTTCTATCGGGAAAAGATGGATGAGCACCAATTTTTAAATTATTCTTTTTAGCTAATCTAACAACTGACAACATAGTCTCTAAATTGCCAGCATGTCCTCCGCAAGCAATATTACATGAAGAAATTAATGGGAAAAGCTGATCTTCATTACCAATTCCTTCACCAACATCTGAATTAATATCAATCTTAAGATTTTTCATTTATAATAATTCAAAAACTTTTAAAATACTTTTTAAACCTAAAAAAATTGTAATAACAAGAATAGATAATCCAATAAAATTTTGCCATTTTGAATTTTTATATTTTCCTAGAATAGATTCCTTATTTACAATCCATATTAAAAAACCAGCAATTACAGGCAATAATATTCCGTTAGCCACTTGTGCAAATTTTATTATCTCTATGGATTTATATCCCGAAGATGAAGATATAACTCCAGCCAATAAAATAAACATCCAAACGCTTCTAAACTTTAATCCTTTCATATTAAATGACCAACCCAAACATCCAGAAGCTACAAAAGATGCAGCTAGGGGGGCGGTTATTGCACTTGTAATCCCAGCTGAAAATAATCCAATAGCTAAGATATATTTAGAATAAATACCATAAAGTGGCTCAATCCCCTTAGCTAAATCAGCAGCATTATTAATATTATCAATATTTAATGAAGCACTAGAAATAATAATACACATAGATACTATTCCACCAAGGACAATAGAAACTATCGTGTCATTTCTGGCAAATTTTAAATCACTTTTATTCTTCCATTTTTCTTTAACTAATGAAGCATGAAGAAAAAGATTATATGGAACTACAGTTGTACCAATTAATCCAATAATTATTAAAAAACTTCCTTTTGGGAATTTAGGCACAAATAAACCATTAAATAAATCAGTTATATCCGGTTTAGTTATAATAGCAGTTATAATGAACGATAAACTCATTATTATTACTAAAAAAATCAGACATCTTTCAAGAATTTTATAATTTCCTATGTACAGCAAAAAAAATGCTATTAATCCTAAAATAATACTATAAAAATTGATATTTATATTTAGAATAGTTAAATCTTTTTCTCCAAAGACAGCTTCTAATCCTAATAAGCCTCCACTAATATTTCCTGCTTCGTAGGCTGCATTTCCTATCACTATGGCAGAAAGTATTAATGTTATTACAATATTTCTAAAACCAGGGTTTTTAATTTCTTCTCTAATAACTTGAGAAAGTCCTTTGTTTGATACTATGCCAACACGGGCAGACATTTCTTGAAGAACTATTGTAGCAATTATTGATAGAACTAAAGTCCATAAAAGAGAAAAACCAAAATCAAGTCCAGCTATACTACATAAAGTAACAGTTCCTGGACCAATAAACGCAGCAGCAACTAATGGTCCTGGTCCAATATTATTAATCCATTTTTTCATTTATAAAATTAAATTTAAATACAATTTAATAACTTTATGATATTATTCATGTTTTATTTAAAAGTTAAAAAATATCTTTTATTATTCTTCTTCATTATTCTTTTTTCATGTGGTGAAAGTGGAGGAGAAGACACTATTTCTGCTCTAAGATCTAATGTCATGATAGATAAGGGAATCTATAAGGTTTCTTATAATGAAAAGTTTGAACAACCAAATTGGATAGAGTATACTGTTTCAAATCGCCCAAAAAATGTAGATAGAGGAAATAAAGATTTTTACTTGGAAGAAGGGGTGGTAACATCTGATAATGCTGATTATTATAAAAACGAATGGGATAAAGGACATTTAGCTCCAGCAGCTACTTTTAGTGATTCTGAAGAGAACTTGAATAAAACTTTCTCATTTATTAATTGTGCTATGCAAATAGATAATTTAAATAGAGGAGAATGGGCTCAATTGGAACAACAAGTTAGAGATTGGTCAGTAAATGGAAATATTAAGGTTAAAATTGATTTAGTATTTGCTGCTAATCATGAAATTAGAAGTACTGGTGTTCATGTGCCAACTGGATTTTGGAAAAATTTAACATTCTCTAATGGGAATCAAACATGTTATTATTTTCCTAATTCATCTACTGATAAAAATTGGGATAAATATGAAACGACATGTAATTAATATTTTAATAAGAATTAATTATCCTTACACTTTTCTATTTTTAATAATTTTATATTAACTAACTAACAATACTCCGGTATTTCCATCCCAAGAGTCACTTACTTTGAAATTATGTTTTTCACACTGTTCTTTCACTATTTTCTTCATTTTTTCACTATTTCCAGTTATTATTTTTATTGGAATATTTCCTCTATTATAATGAAGAATAACTTTATTCATTAATACTTCTTCTACCTGATTATAAGTTAGTCCGTGTAAATCAATCTCAATATTATCCATATTACTAAAATTAGTAAAATTCAGCTACTATCTTGCGATTTTAGTAGTTTTGTATAAATGAAAACAAAAAAAGAAATAGTAAAAGATTGGATTTCTAGATATACAGGAGTTGACTTAGAATCCTTTGGAGATTTTATTTTACTTACAAATTTTCAAAAATATGTAGAAGAATTTGCAATGCTTAATGATGTTGATATTTCTGGAATTGATAAAAATATGCCTTCAGCTACTTTTCAAAATATGACAATAATAAATTTTGGAATGGGCAGTCCAAATGCAGCAACAGTAATGGATTTATTATTTTCTATTAAACCTAAAGCAGTACTTTTTTTAGGAAAATGTGGAGGATTGAAAAAGAGGATAAATATTGGAGACTTTATTTTACCAATCGGAGCTATAAGAGGAGAAGGTACCTCAAATGATTATTTTCCAATTGAAGTTCCTGCAATGCCTTCTTTCTCTCTACAAAGAGCTATTTCTTCGTCATTAAAATATCAAAAGGTTGATTATTGGACAGGAACTGTTTTTACTACTAACAGAAGAGTTTGGGAATTCGATAATAAATTCAAGAATTATTTAAAAAAAGTTAGAGCTTATTCTATTGATATGGAAACAGCAACATTATTTACTGTTGGATTTCACAATAGAATACCAACCGGAGCTTTATTGTTAGTAACCGATCAACCAATGATTCCTGATGGAGTTAAAACTCAAGCTAAAGATGATGTAAATGCTGAATTATTTGATAAAAAACATCTTTTAATTGGAATTGAGTCTTTAAAACAAATTATTAATCATGAAGATACCGTAAGGCATTTAAAATTTTAGAATTAATATTTTAAGTTCGAAAAATTTATTTCTTTCTTTTCCACACTTCTTCAACATCTATGTTATTATTTGCTTCATCAGTAATTGTATAATTTACAGTAAAATAATTGGCATCTTTAGTGTATGTTAGATTATAAACACTAAGACTTTGTTGATTAGGGCCTACTTTTACTTGGTTGTTAGTACCATTATAAGTCCATACTCCATCTTCCATCTCAGTTTTCATAGTTGATCCATCTGTATAACATATATAGGTTGTCATTTTATAAGTTCCATAATCATCTTTTCCTCCATTTATCGTAAGGGCATTAGATGGGTAATTATCACATTTCTTTTCCCCTGTTCCAAATTGAGTATGCTCAGTACCTGATTTATTAGTCCAACTTTCAAGTTCCCAATCTCCAATTAGTGGACACTCAGGCCAAGTTCCCCAAACGGGTTTTTTATCATCATTATCACAAGCAGAACCAGTAAGAAAATTAGTTGGCTCAGTTGTTAAGTTTACAACACACCATTTAGATAAATCTTGATTGAATTTTGTACAGGATTTGAACATTTTGTCCATATTAGTAACTTTATTTGTATCCCATTTACTTATATCCTGATTAAATGAACTTGCACCTTCAAACATACCTTCCATTGTTGTAACATTACTTACATCCCAAGAAGAAATATTTCCATTAAAAGTAGAATTATTTTTAAAAAGTTCTTTCATATCAGTAACAAGTGTTGTTACAGCTTTTGAAAGATCTTTCCCTGTACTTATCCAACTCTTAAGCATTGCATTGTCAACTACAGTATATGAAATTCCATTTATCTGACAAGTGGTTCCTGCAGTAGCATCAGCCTTAGCTTTTAAAGTAATCCCATCATTATCTAAAACGACAGGTGAAAGATTTTTATAGACAGCAATAACTGTTGTGTTTGAATTTATTGTAACCTGTACAGGATTATTTGTTCCACCTGCTCCTCCAGACCATTTTTCAAATTGCCATCCTGAAAGCGGTGTTGCAGTAAGTTCAATTATAGATCCATCAGTATATTTAGCTGCAGTTCCAGCTTTTATTACTTTTTTAGCTACTGATCCTTGTCCATCATTGACGATTTTTAGTTCAAATTCATTTTTTTCTATAAATGTTGCAGTTACACTTTTTGCTTTATCAAGGGTAATTTGCTGAGGATTTGTTGTTCCTATCATTGATCCACTCCATTCTTTAAAAATCCAACCTGCTTTTGGACTTGCTGTAAGTTCAACTATTGTTCCAGTATCATATTTAGTTGCTCCTCCAGCTTTTATTACTTTTTGATCAACAGTTCCTTGACCAACTACTGAAACAGTAAGTTCAAATTGTATTTTGACAAAATTTCCTACTACAGTTTTATCACCATCTATAACTAAAGTAGTTGTAGCATCTCCACTAGCACCAGTCCATTTGTCAAATACGTATCCTTCTGCTGGACTTGCAATTAATGTTGCAGTATCCCCTGTATTATATTGTCTAGTTGATGGAAGGACAATTCCAGCTTCTTCAGGATTAGCTGATGTTGTTAATAAGTATTTAACTGTTTCGTCTTTTTCACATGAAAACAAAATAAAAACTGAAATAATGATAAAGATCTTTTTCATAAGGCTGTAGTTTGATTATAAAGATATGAAACAACTTAATCAATTAAAAAAAGTTTTATTCTAAAGTATATTCGGACTTTATTAATACTACAGTATGCATGAGTGTTGTAGCTAATTTACCATCAGAGTTATATAATTCTCCTTTAATTGTGGCTATGTTTTTTCCTTTTTTAATAACTTCTGCTACAGCTATTACCTTTCCTTTAAATAAAGGTCTGTGATGAAGACTGTGAAGGTTAGTTGAGTTTGGATAAACAGTTCCTTTACTTTCATAAATTATTAATAAACTCGTTATATCATCTAGCATTGAGGTCATCATACCACCCTGTACGCTTCCATTTGGATTTAGAGTTTCTGATGGAAATTCAGCTTCTAGCTTTAAAAAACTTTCTTTATACTCAAGAAATTTAAAATTAAATATTTTTCCAGTTCCCCCTTTAGTTTTATGAAAATCTAAAATTTCATTAAATTTTTTTTCCATAATTAATATGTTTTTTTAAATATATAAAATGTTCAAATGATTTTTGTAATAATATAAAATCTACTAATTAATTTTTTTTTTGTAAATTAAAGGGATGTCAGTAATAAGTTTTAAGGGTAATACGATTAAAGAAACTAAAAAAACTATTCAAAATATTCTTGTAAAAGATTATATGAGTAGAGATATTATCACTTTTCGTAAATCGGATTCTATTTATTTTGTAATGCAGGAATTACTAAATAATAAAATTTCAGGAGCTCCAGTAATTAATAAATTTGGAAAGTTAGTTGGTATTATTTCTGAAACTGATATAATGAAAAATATAGTTGATAGTCAATATTATAATATGCCAATTTCAAAAACTAACGTTTCCAAATACATGAAAAAATCAGTGGATTGTATTTCGCCAAATGAAACAATTTTTGGAGCTGCTTCTGAGTTTATAAAATTAAATAGAAAAAGATTTCCTGTTATGATTTCTGATAAAATTGTAGGAATTATTAGTAGGGTAGATATTATATCTGCTGCTGTAAATATTAGAAGTCAAATGTGGGGAGATTAATTATATCTAAAAATAATAATCTTATTTTCAATTGAAATTAAATAATTTTTTTAGTTTCTTTTTGCATTAAAAGTGCCATTTGGTTGAATAAATGATATTTCAGTTACTTCATCCTTTTTATTAACTTCAAATTTAACTTTATAGCCCTTTAATTTTTTAAATGCAAAAACATTTTCTTCAATTGGATATAATTCATATTCTGGTTGACCTGAAATAAAAACATAAAGTACATTATCTTTTAAATAAGTTTTACATCCAGAGCTGGAATTAAATTTATAGTCACCAACATATTTTTCTAAATTTTCTTTATCTATTTTAATTTCTTTTGCTTTTTTATTAAAAAATATAGGATCATCAAGGGCCTGTTCAAATTTTGATGTTAAGGTTACTATATTTCCTTGATTATCGTTATAAAATGTAATCAAAAAATTATCATATGATGCTTCCATATCAATTTTTCCATTAACTATTTCATATGGCAAAAAGGTATCATAATGATAATGACTTAGCCATAATTTTTTATAAGGAGATTTTAAAAATAAAGAATCAGCTTTGGTTGATATTTCTAAAGTTCCGTATCCTAAGTTTTCATAATATCCAATATAATCTTCTATTGCATGAGAAGGCTTAGTTCCTTCCTTTTTATTAGAAACTCTATTCTTTTGAACTTCTTTTTCATTTTTTTTAGCTTGTTTAATTTGTTCTAGTCCTTGTTTTATCCAGTCTGTTTCTTCTAATCCAAGCATTTTGTCATAAATAATGTTTTGTACTATTGAAGGAATAATTGATTTATCTTGATTAGCTAATACTACTACACCAACATTATCAGATGGCATAAAACTTGTACTAGCTGAAAACCCATCAATATTACCTCCATGAAGAACTCTATAGTGACCTTTGTAAGAAGTAATCATCCATCCAAAACCATAATTTGCTATATGTAAACCTGGATTTTCAACAGATGGCAAATTTGGACCTGCTACATTTTGAGAACTAATAGCTTCTTCAATATAAGCTTGAGGCAAAATCTCCTTATTATTATACTTACCATCATTTAACCAAGTTATAAGCCATTTAGACATATCATTTACACTACTATTAATACTTCCAGCGGGACTCATTCCAGCTATTTTATAATAATCTGTTATTTTATAATTTTCTAAATAACCAAGAGCTGAATTCTCTGCTTGTTCCATATCTTCAATTGAAATATTTGAACGTTCCATTTCTAATGGTTTGAATATAGATTCTTTAACATTTTCTTCCCATGATTTATCAGTAATTCTTTCAGCTACTACACCTTGAAGCATAAACATAAAATTGTTGTAAAAGAATTCCTTTCTGATTGTTGTGACAGGCTCATGATATTTAATCCTTGACACCAAACTATCTTTAGAGAAAGTAGGGAAGAAGTACCATGATAGATCATGTCTGGGGATTCCAGTCTTATGCGACATTAAATCCCTTATTGTTATTAATTCATTTAAAGTAGAATTATTAAACCTCAATTCATCTATATAATCAATTGGGCTATCGTCAAAATTGAGTTTTCCTTTATTTTTCAATAGACCTATTATAGATGAAGTAAATGCTTTGGTACATGATCCAATAGCAAATAATGTATTAGAATCTACTTTAAGTTTGTTTTCGTAATCTCTATATCCGAAACCTTTTGAATATATAACTTGGTCATTTTCAACAACTGCTACAGCAAATCCTGTTTGTTTAAATGATTTTAGAGCTTTTTCAAGTGTTTTGTCTATTCCTTTAAGTCTTTTATCAATCTGCCCAAAAGAAACAAGTGGAATAAATAGTAATAGTAGAATTAGTTTTTTCATAAACTAAATATAATAATTATCTAATCCTTATTTATCTAGTATTATTATTGATGTATATTGCGAATCAATAACTTTAAATTGAAAGATCAGCAAACTAAAAAAGGTTCTGCCTTAAGTATAACTCTACTAATACTTTCAGGTGAATTAATTTTTTTATTACCATATGTTTTAGCTAGAATATTTAGACCCACATTTTTAGAAGTATTCAATTTAAATAATCTTCAATTAGGTAGCTTATTTTCAGTTTATGGAATAATAGCCCTATTATCTTATGTTTATGGGGGTATAATTTCTGATAAATTTCAACCCAAGAAGTTAATTGCATATTCTCTTTTTTTTACATCTTTTGGGGGATTAGTTTTAGCATTATACCCTTCTTATTTTGTTTTACAAATTTTATATGGATATTGGGGATTTACTACTGTGTTTTTATTTTGGGGAGCTATGATAAAGGCAACTCGTATTTGGGGCGGAACTGATAATCAGGGTCAGGCATTTGGTTTTTTAGATGGTGGAAGAGGATTAGTTGCTGCTTCAATGGGTAGTTTAGGGGTTTTAATTTTTTCTATGTTTTTGACTAATGATATAGAATTATCTAGCCTAATTGATCGTAAAGAAGCATTTAGATATGTCATTTTGTTCTCATCATTTATGGTGTTTTTAACTGGATTTTTAGTTCTCTTTTTTATGGATTCAAATTTAAAAGATGAAAAAGATGATGTTATATCTAACAATTCATTATCCAATATTAAGACTGTATTAAAAATTGAATCAGTATGGCTTATTATGATTATTATAATATCTGCATATATAGGTTATAAGGTGACAGATATTTATTCTTTATATGCTTCTGATGTTATGCTTTTTGATCAAATAGAAGCTGCAAATGTTAGTTCTTTACAACTATATCTTCGCCCATTAGTTTGTATACTAATTGCACTGCTGGCAAAGAAATCAAGTTATATCCATTTTATCATAATTGGTTTTCTTACAATGTTAATTGGATCAACAATCTTTGCATTTGGAATTGTTCAATTAGATATGAATTTTATTTTTTACTTATCTTTAATTATTGTTGCTACTGGAACATATGCTATTCGTGCTCTGTATTTTTCTATCATGCAGGAGGGGCGGATTCCATTAATGCTTACAGGAACTGCAGTTGGCTTAATTTCTGTTATAGGCTATACACCCGATATTTTTGCTACACCTATATTTGGATATTTCTTAGATAAATACCCTGGAATACTCGGTCATCAATATGTATTCTCAATTTTAGTTGTTTTTTCAATTTTAGGATTATTAGCTTCAATAAAGTTTTCGAGCCTAAAGAAATAATGATTTTAAAAGTGTTATTTCACTATTGACATAAACCTGCCTTTTTTGCCACGCCTTTTTTCAAGCTCTACAGTTTGTAGAAAATCTTTCTTAGTAAATCTTTTTCCATTAACAAACATATGTTTTACACCAGATGGAAATTTAATATTTAAAACATTCCTTTTCATTTTTATTAAATTGGACATTTAATTTATGAAATTTTTTTAATATTTAAATAAAATGTTTTTTTTTTTTTTAACTATTAGTTTATGTTTAAAAATCTAAAATTAAATAGAGGAATATATATTTGTCTAAATTTACCTACCTTTCATCAATATTTTAATCGCTTAAACCAAACTATTCTATTATGAAAAAAGTATTATTATTAGCTTCTCTATTATTTTTTTCAATTAACTCTTTTTCTCAGTTAAATAAAGCTAAAAAGTTTGCTAAAACAATTACTGCTGATGATCTTAAAGAACATTTATACATATATGCTTCTGATGAATTTGAAGGGAGAAATACTGGAGAGGAAGGTCAGAAAAAAGCTGTAGAATATTTAAAAAACTTTTATATAAAAAATAATATTGAACCTGGTGATCCTGAAGGTGATTATTTTCAAAAAATGAAACTTAATATAAGAAGAGGAAATGTAGGAGAGGTTGATACAGAAAATGTTATAGCAATAATAAAAGGAACTGAAAAGCCAGATGAATATGTGATACTTACTGCACATTTAGATCATGTAGGCTATGGAAGAACTGGATCAAGAGCAGGTAATAATGTTAATCAAATACATAATGGAGCTGATGATGATGGATCTGGTACTGTAGCTGTATTAGAAATTGCTCAGGCATTTAAAAAAGCGGTTAAAAAGGGTAAAGGTCCTAAAAGATCAATTGTTTTCTTACACGTAACAGGTGAAGAAAAAGGATTATTAGGTTCAAAATATTATAGTGAAAACCCCATTTATCCTTTAGAGAATACAGTTGTAAACCTTAATCTAGATATGATTGGCAGAATAGATCCAACTAGAAAAAAGAAAAACAGAGACTATATTTATATAATTGGATCAGACCATGATAGTCAAGACCTTCATAATGTTTCAGAACAAACAAATATTGAAACAATAAATTTAGATTTAGATTATAGGTATAACGATAAAGATGATCCAAATAGATTTTACTATAGAAGTGACCATTATAATTTTGCAAAGTATGGCATTCCGATTATATTTTATTTCTCTGGAACTCACGAGGATTATCATATGCCAACAGATGATCCAGATAAAATAGAGTATGATTTATTAGAATTAAGAAGTAAATTAATTTTTTATACAGCCTGGAATATTGCAAATAGAGATCAAAGAATAATAGTTGATCCAAAACCAGAAATAAAAAAGTTTGAAGTTGATAAGAATAAATTAAATAGTTATGCAGGTACTTATGGAGCAGAGGGATTTCCCATTAAATTGAAAATTTATGTTAAAGATGACAAACTTTTTATAGATGTAATGGGTAGAGGATCATTTGAACTTAATGCATTTGAAAAAGATAAGTTTAAGCTAGAGGAGGCTGGAATCGAATTAACTTTTGATACTGATAATAATTCAATGGAATTTAAACAAGGGCCTTTTAATAGAACACTAAGTAAGGAGTAGAGGATTTAAATTTCTTCTTTAGTGGCAACAGCATTATCCATTACATAAACACCGCTACTTACATCGACCCTATTTAATCTAAGAATTCCAGTGACTGTTACAAGTTCATCCATTAAAAAACTATCGTAACCTGGCTTTAATCTCAATTCTATTGCTGATTCGGGACCTCCATATCCACAGAAAAAACAATCAGCATAAGGGTTTTGAGACAAAACAAATATACCTTCATCTGGCGAAAGGGTTAGCATGTAGCCAGTAATTTTCACCTCTTTATTGTTTAGAGCTTCAACTTCTTGACCAAAATATGGAGTTTGAGTATAACCATACTCACCTTGGTATTCTGATTTATAGTAAACATCTCGTAATTTTAACCAGTCAATTTCAATCTGCGAAAAGATATTGTTTGAAATAAAAAAAACTATTATTAAAATAATTTTATTCATCTGCTAATATTTTTGATATATTCATTTGATAAACTCTTATAGCTGGGATTAACGAGCATATTAAACCTATTGAAACTGATAATCCTAAAAGCCAATATTCTTCAATTAAAATTTTAAATGAATTTAAATTATAATTTAAGCTTTCTTCCATTAGTGAAGATACAAACATAACGCCAAATCTGCTAAACAATAGTCCTAAGATAAATCCTAAGGTTGTAAGAATTAAGCTTTCAAAAATTATCATTCTTGATAATTGAAATCTGGAGGCACCTAAAGTTCTAATTAATGCCATTTCATATTTTCTTTCATTCATCGAATTAAATAAGTTTATAAATAAACTAAATCCGGAAACAATTATTATTATATATGCTAAATAGCTTAAAGTTTCAATACCAAATCCAAATAGTTTAAATAATCTTGAAATTTCATAAGATGGAACTGCTGCTTGAAGATTGGTATTTTCATTGATTTGTCTTGGAAATTGAATAATATTCATAGGACTTTTAAACTTTATTAGCATTGCTGTTATTTCTTTATCATCCTCATCATGATCATGGTCATGATCCTCATCATGATCCTCGTTATGATCATGTGTATCATGAATATCCCAAACACTTTCTGGGGAGGTAATAATGAGTTGATCAATTACAGAGTTTGAGGGTTCTAATAAACCTACTACTTTAAAGGGTTCACCATCATGTGATTCTCCAGTTTCTCTTAATCCATGTAAGCTAACTAACTCATCTCCTATATTAATGTTTAATTTTTTATGAACTTTATAACCAACTATAACCTCATATGAACTATCCCATTCTTTTCCTTCTTTAATTTTAGCCTTGTATAATTCAATGAATTTTTTTTCTGTACCTACAATTCTATATCCTTTATAATTATCTCCATAAAGAAGTTTAATGCTTGAACCAACCATCCTGTTTTTACTAATCTTTTCGGCTTCTCCTAGAGAAATATTTCCCGTAGGAGAATCTATGTGATAAACCGATGAAAGTATTAATTGAAGAGGACTCCCTTTTGCCCCAACTACCATATCTATTCCTTTTAAATTATTGTCCATTTGATCTTTAATCAATGAATTTAATTGAAGAAGAAGGGATATTATTCCAATACCAAGAATTAGCAAGGCTAAACTAATAGTAGAGCTTAAAGGCTTATTAAAAATATTTTTTATACTAAGTTTAAATATATTCACAATTCAACTGATTTTTTAAAATATTTTTTTACTCTGCTATCATGAGTTATAACTACTAATTGTGCTCCGAATTCTGTAGCTTGTTTTTGTAGAAGATTAATAACATTAGTGCAATTATTATCATCTAAACTTGATGTAGGCTCATCTGCCAAAATTAATTTAGGAGAATTTACAATTGCCAAAGCTATAGAAGCTCTTTGTTTTTCTCCCTGACTTAACTGATTTGTTTTTTTATTTGCTTTATCAGAAATATTCAAGTTTTTTAAAATGCTTTCTATTCTATTATTATCTTTTTTCTTTGCTATATATTGAGCAAGCTGTAAGTTTTCCTTTACTGTGAGTGAATTAACAAAATGAGGTCTTTGGAATACAATTCCAATATTATTTTTCCTAAATCTATCTAATTGATGTGAGGATAATAGGCTTATTTCATTTCCAAATAATTCAATGGATCCAGATTCTGATTTAAGAAGACCTGCAAGAAGATGTAATAGAGTAGTTTTTCCAATTCCTGAACTACCTATAATTAATAAATTTTCTCCACTTATTAAATTTATATCTGGAAACTCAAAAAAAACCTGATTATCATAATTAAACTTAAGGCCTTTAGTCTTAATCATATGCCAAAGATATTACTAGTTTTTAAAACAAAAATAATCTCCAATATTAAAATTATTTTTCATTGATTCCAATTCTATTGAAATATAATTAATTTACCTTAGAGTAATTGTTTTTCAAACCATATAATGCTATGAAAATAAAACATATAACAGGTAAAATAAATGAAAAATTTATTTCAGACATTCCTAGAATAATAACATCATTCACATCATACCCACCAATGTCTATTATCATTCCTTGAAGCTTTGGCATCAAAGCTCCTCCAACAATTGCCATAACTAAACCAGCAGAACCGATTTTACTTTCTTCCTCATTTAAATTACCAAGTGCTATTCCATAAATTGTAGGAAACATTAGTGACATAAAGAAAGAGATACCTACTAAACAATAAAGACCAATAAAATTATTAAAAAGCATAGCGCCAAGATTTGAAGCTATAGCAAATAGGGCAAAAATCATAAGAAGCCATCCTGGGTTGAAAAAACGGAATAAATAAGTGCCAATTGCTCTTCCAAATACAAATAGAATAAAGGCTGCCATTTGATAATATCCTGCAGTCACATTATCAATTCCTATTCCCTCAGCATATTGATAAATATAAGTCCAACACATAATTTGGGCGCCTACATAAAAGATTTGTGATGCTACTCCCTGACTATATGTTTTATTTTTAGCAAGCTTTTTGAATATTATCCCAACATTTTTATTCGAAGTTTTATCATTAGAGTTTGGCATTTTGCTGAAAACAAATAGTAAAAAAACCCCCAGAATCACTAGTCCTAAAATTACATAAGGATCACGAATTACCATCAGATCAGATGTTTTAATAAGTATTTTTGATGCCTCGTCTAATGCATTGAAATCAGAAATATCATCTGATTGAAGCTCTTTCAAAACATATTGCTGAGCTACAAATAAACCTAAAATTAATCCAACAGGATTAAATGCTTGAGCAAGATTCAGTCTTTGGGTGGCAGTTTCTTTTGGACCCATGGCAAGCGCATAGGGGTTAGCTGCTGTTTCCAAAAAAGCTAAACCAAAAGTCAAAATATATAAACCAATACAAAAAAACCAAAATTCTTCTGAGATAGCTGCAGGATAAAACAATAAAGCTCCTGTTGCATATAAACCTAACCCAATCAAAATTCCAACTTTATAGGAATATTTTCGCATAAATAATGCTGCAGGAAGGGCCATACAAAAATATCCTCCATAAAAAGCCATTTGTACCCATGCTGCTTGAGAGTTTGAGAGCTCTAATACCTTTTTAAATGCTTGAACCATTGGGTCTGTAACTGCATTTGCAAAACCCCAAAGAGCAAACAAGGAAGTAAGTAAAATAAAAGGAACAATTAATTCTTTTGGAACAATAGGAATTTTATTTGATTTTTTCATTTTATATATTTTAAAGTGACAATCCTCTTTTCCAGGGTATAAAATCATCTTGCCCTAATCTACGGGCATTTACTTCTGTTTTTCCACTTGCAACATTAATTATGAAAGATAAAAGTTTTTCTCCACAACTTTGAATTGTTTCTTTTCCATCAATAATTTCTCCAGTATTAAAATCAATGATATCATCCATTTTTTTGAAAAGAGAGGTGTTTGAAGAAACCTTTATAACTGGAACAGTAGGATTACCTGTTGGCGTTCCTAGTCCTGTTGTAAACAAAATAATATTAGCACCAGATCCTGCAAGACCAGTAGTAGATTCCACATCGTTTCCAGGTGTGCATAACAAATTTAGCCCTGGTAAAACTAACTGCTCTGTATAATCTAAAACATCTACAATAGGTGATGTGCCTCCTTTTTTTGCAGCTCCTGCTGATTTTATAGCATCTGTAATAAGTCCATCTTTAATATTTCCTGGGGATGGATTATCAAAAAAACCCGCTCCTAATGCAGTTGCTTTTTTATTATAAGTATTCATAATTTGAGCAAATTTATTTGCTTTTTTGACATCAACACATCTATTTATAAGTTCTTGTTCAACACCATTGAGTTCTGGAAACTCTGAAAGAATAGCAGAACCTCCAAGACCTACTATAATATCAGAAACATAACCAAGTGTTGGATTTGCTGAAATACCAGAAAAACCATCAGATCCTCCACATTCTAAGCCAATGGTAAGCATTTTTAAAGGATTTGGAGTTCTCGAAATTTTATTGGCTTGGATAAGACCAACAAATGTTTGTTTAATTGCTTGTGCAATATATTCGTTTTCTGAATTACTTTTTTGTTGTTCCAGGAAGAATAATGGTTTTGTTAAGTTTGGAGAAATACGTTTAAGTGCCCTTTCCAATAAACTAATTTGCGCATGTTGACAACCTAAACTAAGTATAGTTGCTCCAGCTACATTAGGATTATTGATATAACCAGCTAATAAATTACACAGGGTCTTAGAGTCATTTGTTGATCCTCCACAACCTCCTTCATGAGTCAAAAAATAGATTCCATCTACATTAGGAAACAAAGGATTCTTTTTCTTTTTATTATTTGCAATAAGGTTTACTTTTAATAGCTCATTTTCAGATGCGCCACTCTTGAATTTACTAACAAGCTCTTTTAAGTCAAATATTTGTTTACTAAAATTTTCATAACCTAGTTCCTTTAACATGGTATTTTTAATTACGTCAATATTTCTGTTTTGACAAAAAACTAGGGGGATTACAAGCCAATTGTTTTCGGTTCCAACACTACCATCATCTCTCTTATAGCCTAAAAATGTTTTATTTGAAAATGTGTCTAAGTTTGGTGGTGACCATTTAGATAGTTTTGATGATTTTGGAACAGAATATTCCTCAGTATCATGAGTAATATTCATCATTGTTATTGGCTCTCCTTTACAAACTTCTTTTTTAGCCATACCCACAATTACTCCATACATATATACCTTGTCACCAGTTTTTAAATTATGCATACTAAACTTGTGTTTAGCCTTAATATTATGAGTTAACTCAAAGGGTTTATTTTCAAAAAAAACTTTTTCACCTTTTTTTAAATCAACCAAAGCAACGATCAGATTATCTTTAGGATGTATTTTTAAAGTTTTAGTTTTATAACTCATTTAAAAAGAAAATTTTTCAAACTCTAATATACATTTATGTAACTAGAAATTAAAGTAGGATGTCAAATTAGATAGTAAATCCTTTTATTATAAAAATATTTTTACTAAACTGTTTTATATACATAATCAATTAATCAAAGTACTCTTTTTGACTAACAAATATTTGTCAGTTAATGGGTAAATAATTAAGTTTAATGTATTATAATGCTCTTTTAGTTTGATAAATGATAATTAGTAAAAAAACTCCTCAACAAAAAAGAATTGATCTTAGATCAGCTCTTAAATCTGGAAAACTTTTAGAATTTCCAGGCGCATACAATCCAATGGTAGCTATGTTGATCGAAAAATATGGTTATGATGGAGTTTATTGCTCAGGGGCAGTAATGGCAAACTCTTTAGGCTTGGCAGATATTGGATTAACAACATTGACTGAAGTAACTCAATTCGCAGGAAATGTAGCTAAAGTTACTTCTTTACCAACTATAATGGATGTGGATACTGGTTTTGGGGAAGTTATGAATGTTGTCAGAACCATTCAAGAAGTTGAGAATATTGGAGTTGTTGGTTGTCACTTAGAAGATCAGGTCAATCCGAAAAGATGTGGTCATTTAGATGGTGTTCAACTTGTAAGTAGAGATGAAATGGTTATTAAATTAAAAGCCGCAGTAGATTCAAGAAATGATGACAACTTTTTGGTAATTGCAAGAACAGATTCAAGAGGATTAGAAGGTTTTGATGCAGCAGTTGATAGAGCTAAAGCCTATGTTGATGCAGGAGCAGACATGATTTTTCCCGAAGCCATGAAAACTGAAAAGGAATTTGAAGCTTTTAGAAAAGCAGTAAATGTTCCTTTATTAGCTAATATGACAGAATTTGGAAAATCAAAATTATTAACTAGAAAAGAATTAGAAAATCAAGGCTATAATTTGGTGATTTACCCTGTTACAACCCAAAGGTTAGCTATGTATGGTGTGGAAAAAGGACTTAAATCAATTAAAGAAAATGGAAGTGTAAATGCTGTTCTAGAAATCATGCAAACTAGATCAAGGTTATATGAAATATTAAACTATCCTTCATATAATAAATTTGATGATAACTTGTATAATTTTAAATTAAATATCAAAGATTAAATTTAATACTAAGGTCAATACAGAATCATTCGTTTTAAGATTGATTGAATGGTTTATTCCATTATTATAAAAAGTTTAAAAAATATTCTTTTTAAAATATTTTAACTTAAGTAAAATTAAAACCTTACACATGGCAGAGAATATTAAAGTTCCAAAGGGTTTAGCAGGAGTTATAACTGATGATACTTCTATTTCAAAAGTAATGCCTGAATCGAATTCATTAACATACAGAGGCTATGCTGTACAAGACTTATGCGAAAAATGTACCTTTGAAGAGGTCGCATACTTAATTGTATATGGGGAATTACCTTTATTAACTGAATTGAATGATTTTGTTATAAAAGAAAGAAAATATAGAAATATATCGGATGATTTATTAGATGTAATTAAGAAGTTCCCAAAAAATGCTCATCCAATGGATTCATTAAGAACAGGTGTTTCCTTTATAGGGATGGAGGATCAAAGAATTTGGGATGATTCTTTTGATACTAATATCAATAAGTATATTAATATGTTGGCTAAAATTCCTACAATCATTGCTGCAAACTTTAGACATAAAAAAGGAAAAGATTTTGTTTCTCCAAATAATAATTTAACATTTTCTGAGAATTTTTTTCATATGTGTTTTGATAAAGTTCCTTCAAAGGAAGTTGTTAAAGCATTTGATGTTTCGCTGATTCTTTATGCAGAGCATTCTTTTAATGCCTCAACATTTACTTCCCGAGTCATTACCTCAACTAATTCAGATATTTATTCCGCAATTTGTGGTGGTATAGGAGCTTTAAAAGGTCCTTTACACGGAGGTGCTAATGAGCAAGTTATGTATATGCTTAAAGAAATAGGCGAGGTTAATAATGCCAAACACTGGATCTTAGATGCATTATCAAATAAGAAAAAAATAATGGGTTTTGGACATAGAGTATATAAGTTTGGAGATTCAAGGGTTCCTACAATGACTAAGTATGCTAAAAAGATGGCTTCATCTACTGGAAAGGAGAAGTGGATTCAAATTTCAAATATTTTAAATGATACCATGATTGAAGAAAAGAATATCTATCCTAATTTAGATTTTCCCGCCGGACCTGCATATTATATGATGGGATTTGATATAGAAATGTTTACTCCAATTTTTGTTATGTCAAGAATTTCAGGATGGTCAGCTCATATTATTGAGCAGGCTGCTAACAATAGAATTATTAGACCATTGTCTTCTTACGTAGGACCAGCACAAAGAAAAGTATTGTCAATAAAGGATAGAAATACAACTTGATAATTTTCATTAAAAAATAAAATGGATCTAACCCAAATAAATTACGAAAGAATTGATGAAGTAGCATGGATTACTTTAAATCGTCCGAATAAACTAAATGCATTTACCCAAGTAATGATGGATGAGTGGAGAATATTACTTACTTCTTTAACAAATGATAAAACTTGTAGGGTAATTGTTACAAAGGGTGAGGGAAGAGCTTGGTCAGCAGGGGTAGACCTGTCAATTTTTCAAGAAACAAAAATTGAACCGGGATATAAAATGTATGAAGATGGATTAGAAATTATGCGATTACATGAAAATTGTCCACAAGTTACAATAGCCATGCTTAATGGATTTTGTTTTACTGGAGCAATGGAAATAATGATGTCGTTTGATTTAATTATTTCTGCTAACGAAGCAATAATTGGTGATACACATGCCAAGTGGGGGATTCGTCCTACATGGGGAATGACACAAAGATTGCAACATCAAGTTGGGCTTAGAAAAGCAAAAGAACTTTCATTTACAGCACAATCAATTTCTGGAATTGAAGCATCAAAAATAGGCTTAGTTAATTCTTCTTATCCATTGAAAGATCTAAAAAATGCAGTAGATGATTTAATTAAAAATATAATTAATAATAGTGGTCCAGCAATTGGTTCAATAAAAAAGCTTTACCAATTTGGCAGTGAAAACACTTTAAAAGAGGGCATAGAATATGAATCTAAATTTAAAATGAATATTAAAGATAAAATGGAAGATTTAAAAAATTTTAAAAATAAGATTTAAGATTACTTATGAAGGGATTTGATAAAGGATTAGAATACCATAAGCTAAGGGTTTATAAATCAAAAGAAAATTTACCAAAAGAAGAACAGTTAGCATATAAAATTGCTAAAATGGTTTGTGATGATGTTAAAATTTCTAAAGAAGTTGAAAATATGGTAATTAATAGAATTATTGATAATGCATCTGTAGCTATTGCATCCTTAGAGAGAAGCCCAGTAGCAAATGCAAGAGCAATGGCAGTAAACCACCCAAGACATGATAATAAAGGTGCTACTATTTTTGGAATGCCAAATAATAAAAAATTTCATGCTGAATGGGCAGCTTGGGCAAATTGCACAGCAGTAAGAGAATTAGATTATCATGACACTTTTTTAGCAGCTGATTATTCTCACCCTGCAGATTCCATTCCTGCAGTATTAGCAGTTGCACAGCAGTTAGAAAAATCTGGGAAAGACTTATTAAAAGGAATAGTTACATCCTATGAGTTACACGTAAATTTGGTTAAAGCAATTTGTTTACATGAACATAAAATTGATCATGTAGCTCACTTATGTCCTGCCCAAGCTGCAGGTATTTGTGCAATGTTAAATTTAGATATAGATACCACATATCAAGCTATACAACAAGCTTTGCATGTTTCAATTTCAACTAGACAATCAAGAAAGGGTGAAATATCATCTTGGAAAGCTTATGTTCCTGCTCACGGAGCTAAATTAGCGATTGAAGCAGTAGATAGAGCAATGAGAGGAGAGGGGGCTCCATCTCCAATTTATGAGGGAGAGGATTCAGTTTTAGCATGGATATTAGATGGACCTGAGTCTGATTATTTAGTTCCCTTACCTTCAATTGGAAATGAGAAAAAAGCAATTTTAGAAACTTATACAAAAGAGCATTCAGCTGAATACCAATCACAAGCATTAATTGACATGGCCTTCAGAATGAGAGAACATATTACTGATTTTTCTCTGATAAAAAATATTCTAATTGAAACTTCTCACCATACACATTATGTAATTGGAACTGGTGCTCAAGATCCTCAAAAAATGGACCCTAAAGCTTCAAGAGAAACTTTGGATCACTCAATCATGTATATATTCGCCGTTGCATTATTAGATGGTAGGTGGCATCATATTGATTCTTATACTAGAGCTAAAGCTCAAAACCCAGAAACAATTAGTATTTGGCATAAAATTTCTACAGTTGAAAAACCTTACTGGACAAAAGCTTATCACGAAAAAGATCCCAATAAAAAGGTCTTTGGAGGAAAAGTAATTATAACTATGAATGATGGAACAACTATTGAGGATGAAATTAAAAGAGCTAATGCACATCCATCAGGAGCAAGACCTTTTGAAAGAGAAAACTATATTGAAAAATTTGATATGTTAACTAATCAGTTAATTACAAATGAGGAAAGAAATAGATTTATTGGTTTAGTTGAGAATTTAAAAAACTTAAGTTCTGAAGAAGTAAAGGAGATTAACGTTCAGGTTGCTAATTTATCAAATAGTACTTTGGATTCTGTAGGGATTTTTTAAATAAATCAAAAGTTTTTTGATAAATACAGTTTAAATTAATTCTTGATTAATTTTAGAGATTTTTAGTAATTACATGTTCCCATTTATAGTTTTTTCCGATTTCAATTTCAATTTTTTCTATAATAGGTATCATATTTAGAGATGAAACTATTATTTTATAATCACCCGGGCTAATTTCAATATCTCTACTAGCATCTGGCTCAAAAATGTAATTAGAACCTCCAATTTTTATTGATGCCCTGACTTTAGTATTATTAAAAATATTAATTATAGAAAAATTTGGATTTTCAGAAACTCCCGTAACCATTAAATTACTACTCTCATCATTGGCTTTTATTTCATTACCTAAATTGACAAATAAAATATTAACATAACCCTCTTTATTAGATAATACATCAATTACATTATAATATCCATTTATGTCCTTATCTGAAATAATAAACAATTCACTTCCAGGAATTAAATTTTCTATGATTTCATAATCAGGACCTGGACCTTCAAATAAATTAATTTCTTTATTTTTTACAACTCCAATGTAAGACTTGTAAGTTATGTTATGTTGTGTTGAAAAGTATCCATTATCAACTTCCATTTTTCCTTCAATAAATTGACCATATTCAAATAATCCTTTTCTAAAATAAGTTTCATCTTCTTTTTTTTCGGTTGAGGATCCTTTTCCGTGTTTCATATTCTCTTTCCAGTATCCCTCATAAGAGTTCCCCTCATTTGTCACATATTTACCTAATCCATTTTTTTTTCCATTTTCCCAATAACCTTTGTAAACATCTTTATTTTCATAGGTCATTATTCCATAACCGTCAGGATTTCCATCCTTATCAATACATCCTACATATATATCATTTTCAAATGCTATCTTATTATCACATTCATCAATATTTTTTTGACTAAAAGAAACAAGTGGAATAAACAGTAATAGTAGAAGTAATTTTTTCATAATTCTAATATAATAATTATCTAAACCATATTTATGATTTTTATAAAGTCTTGAGTATTATTATTGTTTAGGTATGAATTTTTCAAACCATTTTAAAATTCTTTCTGATACATCCATTAATAATTTAGGTTCCCTAGGACCATGAGGAGTTCTTGGATAAACTATCATTTCTGTTTCGACACCCAATCGGTTTAATGCTCTATAAAACTCTTGACCTTGAGTAAAAGGTACTCGCAAATCTTTTTCACCATGTATTACCTGAGTTGGAGTAACTACATTTTTTATTTGATATATAGCAGAGTGTTTTTCATATGTATCGTAATCATCCCAAAACTCAGCTCCCATATGACCAACTATATAATCTTGAATATCAGTTGTTGTCACCATACTAACTAAATTTGGTAATCCCGCACCCATACTAGCAGCTTTAAATCTATCTGTTTTGGTTACCACAAAACTGGTTAAATATCCTCCATAACTCCAACCCATTACAAATTGTCTATTCTTGTCTGCTATTCCCATTTCAATAACTTTATCAACTCCTGAAGTAACATCATTAAAATCACCATAGCCCCAATCTCTATAATTAGCATATCTAAAATCTTTACCGTAGCCTGTACTTCCTCTTGGGTTTGGTTTTATTGTTGCATATCCTTTTTCCGCGAAGTATTCTGTCATGTAAATACCTGGTCTTCCGCTAAATCTTTCTGAAAAAACACCTGCTGGTCCTCCGTGAATTTGAAGAATAATGGGATATTTTTTTCCCTTTTCATAATTTTTTGGATAAGTTAATATTCCTTCTATCTCTAAACCATCTTTTGATTTCCAAGAAATACATTCTGAAATTGCAAGTTCTGGATATTTTAAATCAGAATTAATATTACTAATTTTCACGTTTTTGAATTTTTTGCTTTTTGAAAAATATACTTCAATAGGACTTTTCAAATCTTCATAACAATACGCCATTAAACTTTTTGATTTATTAAAGGCTAAAGAGCTAAAATATCCTTTTGGATATTTTGAATTTTCTTTAGAGGTAATATATTTTATTTTATCTCCACTAACCTCAACACTCATTACTTGGCTATTGGTACTAATAGACTCAATAATTAATATGTTTTTATCATCAGGTGTCCAGCTTAATATGTTAGCACTTCTATTTGGAGTTTCTGATAATTTTTTAATTTGATTATTTTCTAAGGAATACACATAAATGTCCTTCAAACCAATTGGTTCTATTTTACCACCTGAAGACACAAAAGCAATTGACCTTCCATCATTAGAGTAAATAGGATTTGAATCTAACCCTGGTCTTTTAATCAAACTTTTAATAATTCCATTATCAATCTGAACCTCTGAAATATCAGTATTAATAAATCCTGTATTAATATTGGTGTCTTTCTGATGGGAAAAAACTATATTTTTACCTGAGGGGGACCAGTCAAATGAGTTGATTGAAAAATTCCCAGTTGTAATTTTTTTTAAGGATTTTTTATCATCCGGATTTATTACATAAAGATGAGCGTATTTAAAGTTTTTATCAACTAAAATTACATCTCTCTTTTCTTTTTTTAATTTTTTTTCTTCCTTTGTCTCAGGATCATTCATTGTGAAAGCAATAAATTCCCCATCAGAGGACCATTTAAAAGTTTTTATTCCATCTTTACTTTCCGTTATTTGTTTTGCTTCTCCACCAAAAGAATTCATTATCCAAATTTGATTTTTTCCAGATCTTAATGATAAAAATGCTATTGATTTTCCATTAGGTGAAAATTTAGGAGACGTACTTGATTTTTTAGAATGTGTATATTTCTCATTAAATGATTTATCAGTTGCTGAGACCCATATCTGACTCAAATATTCAGATTTTTCTTCTTCCATAATTGCTTCTCTAACCACATATGTAATATATTTTCCATCCTCTGACATATTTACTTGACTAATTGATTTAATCTTCATACTTTCTTCAGGTGTCCATATTGACTCTTGAGATTTAGCAAATGAAATGAATAAAATAAATAAAGCTAATAGGAAATTTTTCTTCATAATATTAGAATTAGTTTTTATATACCTACAATATACTTAAAGTCAGTAGTAAATGAAAGTATAGAGGATGTTTTGCTAATTAAAAAATTGATAATTAGGTATTTAATTACTTAATAATATAAAAAGTCACATTATGTAAAATTAAAAAGTAAAATTAAAGTAGGTATTAGGATATGGCTCATCAATTAGTGTAAAATGCCACCATTCCTTTGAATAAGATTCAAAACCATTTTGATTCATTATTTTTTGCAAATATTTACGATTATTTTTTTGTAAATCTGTTATAGAGTCATAATCAATCCAAGATTTATTTCCAAAGAAATCCCAACCACTTCCCATATCAAGCTCTTTGCCATAATTAATACTATCAGTGAAAATTAAAGTAATATCAACAGTACTACCTCTACTATGCCCAGATTTTTCAGAAATATATCCCTTTAAGAAAAGACTATCCTTTTTCTCATTAGGATAATATTTGCTTTTGGTAAGAGTATCATTCAAGTCTTTTGCCCATTCAACAAAATTATTAACAGATTTTTGAGGTCTATACCCATCAAACAACTTTAACCCTAAATCTTTTTTTGAAAGAGTTTTTTGAATTTTTGTTAAAGCATCAATAGTTTCATTAGTCAACAATATATTTTCTGGATTTTCATATCCTTTGACAGTTCGTCCCAAAAAATTGTCAGAACCTGAATATCTTATATCTAGAAGAATTGGAGGTTTAATACTTTCAATTTTTGAGAAACCTGCAGGAATATTTGATTTATTACAAGAAAACACAAGTGGAATAAACAGTAATATTAGAAAGAGTTTTTTCATTATCTTAAATTTAACTCAATTCTCAGAGCAATCAAAATAGTTAGGAGTAGTTACATCATTTAACTCATTTGACTGAACTATTATTTATATATAGGTGATAATTATAATGAAAGAGACAAAAAGAAGTTTCTTGGCTGGTATGATGAAAATGTACATACAATTTAATGAAAATATTAGTAGGTTAAATCTTTACTTGCCAATACAGAACTTCGTTATAAATAATTCTTCTCTGTTAGAACACCCTATCCTATAAAATTGTTTACGGATTGTTTACTTAAAATGTATAAACTTTAAAGCGTTTCTCTGTAAATAATCACAACTAAAGTAAACAAACATTATTGAGTTGGATTGATATAAGAAATATATCCTGTTCCGTCTTTTTTGCTAAATGCAATTCTTATTCCTGAAGCCCCACACTTATATTGCACCATTTCATCACCCTCCTCATAAACATTGTCTATTAATGAATCATACTCACACCTTGATTTAGCAACACTAAAAATTCTCTCATATCCATTATCCTCAACCTCACCTCCAAAGAAATTTTTAAGATAAAACTGAAAAAAAACAGCATCTCCGTTTTCCAAAGTAACATAATTTACATAAACACTTGCCCTCGATTCACCCTCCTCATCATAAGTAGGATTTAAGGCATAAATAAGTTGGCTGTCATCTGAACTTGTTCTTTCAAAACCATTCTCAACCATAACTCTGACAAATTGCTCTTTTGAATCAATGCTTATTAATTCATCATAAGTTTGACTAAATGAGAATAATGGTAGGAGTAATAAAATCAGTAGCTTTTTCATACCTACAATTTACAATAATTTTAAAAGAA